>Ga0308171_1000497_pt1 | contig 82446 bp, 74 predicted proteins | sample PhyGR1_FD_202135 | JGI IMG/M metagenome (GOLD analysis project Ga0308171, IMG submission 202135) | Phyllosphere microbial communities from UC Gill Tract Community Farm, Albany, California, United States - DLSLSG.R1 | ecosystem: Host-associated > Plants > Phyllosphere > Unclassified | place: USA...
CTCCAGCCGGACATTGCGACCCAGACGCGGCGACACCAAGCCATCCACCAAGCAACCCTGATCCATCGCAAACGCCCCCCAACTCGCGATAATGAATCACCTGCGCAGGTCTTTTGCAACGATCCCCTCGGGGATGGCAAGCGTGCGGACCCAGTCGGGCATCGGCTCGACCGTCGGGGCCTGCGCGGCGGCGGGGCCCGCGGTCTCCACCGCCACGGCGACCGGTCGGGCGGCGTGAAGCGGAAAAGCGGCGACGCCCGCCATCAGAAGCGCCGGCGCCAGCCGGTGCCGCGGCACGAATATGGTACGCACGTCTCTATTCCCCCCAGATCCCCGGCCGGGACGCTATGGCGCGGCGGGAATCCTGGCAAGGGGGGACGGGGGGCGGTGGGAAAGGCGCGCGGTGGTGCGGATCGGCGGATGGTGCTAAGCCATTGACGGATATAGCCATAACCGATCGGGAGAGGATCATGCGCGACACCAGCCGTCGAACCGTCATCACAGGGCTGGGCGCCGGACTGGCCATGGCGGCCGGGGGCGCCTGCGCTGCGCCGGGCGGGCGCAGGATCGGCTATGCCATTGTCGGACTGGGCCGCTATGCCGAACTGATCATGTCCAAATTCGCCGAGTGCGACCATGCGCGCCTGACCGCGCTGGTCAGTGGCACGCCCGGGAAGCTGGCCCGTTTCGGCGAGAAATACGGCGTGCCCGCCAGCCACCGCTACAGCTATGCGGACTTCGACACGATCCGCGACAATCCCGATGTCGACGTCGTCTATGTGATCCTGCCCAACGCCCTGCACGCCGAATATACGGTGCGCGCGGCGCGGGCGGGCAAGCATGTGATGTGCGAGAAGCCCATGGCGGTCTCGTCCTCGGACTGCCGGACGATGATCGAGGCCTGCCAGGCGGCGGGGCGCAAGCTGATGATCGGCTATCGCTCGCGGTTCGAGCCGTATAACCGGCTGGCGATCGATCTGGCGCGCAAGGGCTTTGTCGGGCCGACGCGGATCGTCACCTCCGACCATGGCTTTGATGCGCAGCCCAACCAGTGGCGACTCGACCGTGCGCTGTCGGGGGGCGGGTCGCTGATGGACATCGGCATCTACAGCCTGAACGCGGTCCGTTACCTGACCGGCGAGGAGCCGGTGGAGGTCAGTGCGGTCGAATCGACCGACCGCAACGACCCGCGCTTCCGCACCGTCGAGGACCGCATCACCTTCCTGTTGCGCTTCCCCTCCGGGATCGAGGCGACCTGCGTGTCGAGCTACAGCTCGGGGCACAATATCTACCGCGTGACGGGCACGAAGGGCTGGATCGAGCTGGAACCCGCCACCGCCTATGAGGGGCAGCGGATGTTCGTCCACCGCGACGGCCGGACCGAGGAGCGGCGCCTGCCGCCGAGCAAGGGGCAGCATGCCGGACAGCTCGATCATTTCGCCGAGTGCATCCTGAACGACACCCGGCCGCTGGTCCCCGGCGAGGAAGGGCTGGCCGATCTGCGCGTCATCGAGGCGATCTATCGCTCCGCGCGGGAAGGGCGGCGGATCACCCTGACCGCCTGAGCCGCCACGGCAGGCTTCCTGATCCAGATGATGCGTCTTATCCTATTGTAAAATAGGGATAAGACGGAACGATCGCGCGGTCGATCGGGTTGGAGTCCGATGCGGATCCACCATCTCAATTGCGGGACCGACTGCCCCCTGGGGGGTGCGTTGTTCGACGGGCGCAGCCATGGGCCGCTGGGGCATCTGGTCTGCCACTGCCTGTTGATCGAGACCGAGGCGAGCGGGCTGGTGCTGGTCGATACCGGCTATGGCCTGCGCGACGTGGCGCATCCGCATCGCCGCCCCCATCCCCGCATCACCCTGCCGTGGCGCGCCATGCTCAACATCCGACTGCGCGAGTCGGAAACCGCGATCCGCCAGATCGAGGCGCTGGGCCACCGTGCCGGGGATGTCCGGCACATCGTGCTGACCCATCTCGACTTCGACCATGCGGGCGGGCTGGAGGATTTTCCCAATGCGACCGTGCATGTCATGCGCCGCGAATATGACGATGCCGCCGGGCCGCATGCGGGGATCGTCGCGCGCAACCGTTGGCGGCCGCGGCAATGGGATCAGGTCGCGCGGTGGCAGTTCCACAGCGCCGGGGGCGAGGGCTGGTTCGGGTTCGATGCGGTCCGCGACCTGCCCGGCCTGCCGCCCGAAATCCTGCTGGTGCCGCTGCCCGGCCACACATGGGGTCATGCGGGCGTGGCGATCCGACAGCCCGGCGGGCGATGGCTGCTCCATGCCGGGGACGCCTATTTCTATCGCGGCGAGATGCGCGAGGCGAGGCGCCGCTGCACGCCGGGCCTGCGCGCCTATCAGCGGCTGATGGAGGTCGATGCGCGCGCGCGTCTGGCCAACCAGGCCCGGCTGCGCGACCTGTCGATCGCACGCCGCGACACGGTCACGCTCGTCTGCGCGCATGATCCGGTCGAATGGGAGCGGTGCCGCGACGGCTATCCGCTATAGCGGCAAACGGCTTTCGCGAACGACGCCAGGCGATAGGATGCGCCGGTCCCGCCAACGGGACGGGAGAGGGCCATGAATCATCATTGCGTCGCGATCGTGCCGGCTGGCGACATGGCGGCCAGCACCGCCTTCTACCAGCTGCTCGGCTTTACCGTCGCGGCCGATTTCGGCGGCTATCGGATAATGGAGGACGGGCGCGGCTGGCATCTGCACCTGAACCACATGCCCGGTTGGCCACCCCGCGTGGAGGAGAATCCCTTCGGCCTCTATCTCTATGTCGAGGACGTCGATGCGGTCGCCGACCGGGTGCGCGACCGGATCATCGAACCCGGCGCGCCGCACCTCAAGCCCTGGGGCACCTATGAGTTCGCGGTCAGCGACCCCAGCGGCGTGCTGGTGCGGATCGGGCGGGTCGCGCAGTAGCGCCGCCCGTCCGGCTCAGTGCAGCTTGGCGATCGACAGCCCGTCTTCCTTGGCGCGTGCCTTGACCGACTCCTCGCTGCGGGTCATCGCCTTGGCGATCGCCTTCAGCGCCATGCCCTTCTTGGCGAGCGTGTGGAGTTTCTGAATCTCGTCGGGCCGCCACGGCTGGCGGTGTCTCTCAAAACGTTCGGCCATATCCGCATGATAGCGTGATCCGGCCCCGCTGGCCATGGCGGGCGGGCGGATGATGACTGTCTTACAAATGCGTCATGGAGCGCGACGGCGCTTGCCTTCGCACCGCAGCAAGGCGAAGCAGAACGTCCGGGAGACTATATATCATGCGAGTATCTCTATGCGCTTATACGCCCTGTTGTGTTGCGTAGCCACGGCCGCGATCGCCATGCCGGCGATGGCGCAGACGCGCGGCGTGCCCACGCCTGACGCGGACCAGACGCAGGGCGGCGACAGCAGCGACATCGTCGTGACCGCCAAGCGGCTGGACACGGCGCGCGCGCATATCCAGCCCAGCCTCGGCGCGTCGAATTACGAGATCACCAGCGCGACGATCAAGGCGCTGCCCGGCGGCGAGAACCAGCAGTTCAACCAGATCCTGCTCCAGGCGCCCGGCATCGTGCAGGACGGTTTCGGCCAGTTCCACGTCCGCGACGACCATAACGGCCTGCAATATCGCATCAACGGTACCATCCTGCCCGAAGGCCTGGCGGTGTTCGGCCAGACCCTGTCGCCGCGCCTGGTCGACAAGGTCAACATCCTGACCGGCGCGCTGCCGGCGCAATATGGCCTGCGCACCGCGGGCGTGATCGACATCACGACCAAGAGCGGGCTGTTCGACAATGGCGGCACCGCCTCCATCTATGGCGGCAGCCACAACACCATCCAGCCCAGCCTGACCTATGGCGGCTCTTCGGGAAGCACCAATTACTTCGTGTCGGGCGATTACCGGCATAGTGGCCTGGGCATCGAGAGCGTCGACGGCCGGTCCAACCCGGTGCACGACGATACCGACCAGTATCAGGGCTTCGCCTATGTCGACCATATCCTGGACGACCAGAACCGGGTGTCGTTCGTCGGCGGCTATTCCAACCAGTGGTTCCAGATTCCCAACCCGGTCGGCCAACAGCCGGGCGGCACCTGGAGCGTCGGCGGACAGAAGACGTTCCCCAGCGAGAAGCTGAACGAGACGCAGCTGGAGAAGACCGGCTTCGGCCAGCTGGCCTTCCTCCACGATGCCGAGCCGTTCACCGTGCAGGCGTCGCTGTTCGCGCGCTATTCCTCGCTGCGCTATCGTCCCGACGTGCTGGGCGAGCTGCTCTATAACGGGCAGGCGCAACAGGCGTACAAGCAGGATTTCGCGATCGGCGGGCAGGTCGATGCCGTCTATCATCTGGGCGATGCGCACACGCTGCGCGGCGGCCTGCTGCTGTCGCGCGACCGCTCGACCAGCGCGACCACGACCAGCGTCTTCCCGGTCGACGGCAACGGCGCCCAGGCGGGCGAGCCGATCCAGATCGCCGACAATAGCGGCAAGACCGCGACCAGCGTCAGCGCCTATCTGCAGGACGAATGGAAGCTGCTGCCCAGGCTGACGCTGAACTATGGCGCGCGCTACGACCTCTATAACGGCTATCGCCGTGAGGGGCAGCTGTCGCCGCGCGTCAACCTGGTGTGGCAGCCGGACGATGTCTATACGCTGCACGCGGGCTATTCGCGCTATTTCGTGCCGCCGCCCTTCGAGCTGGTCGGCAATACCAGCATCAACAAGTTCGTCGGCACCAGCGCCTATCCCTCGGTCACCGTCAACGACGTCCCCTATGCCGAGCGGCAGGATTATTTCGACGCCGGGTTCCAGGCGCGGCTCAGCCGCTACTTCACCTATGGCATCGACGCCTATTACCGCATCTCGAAGAACCTGATCGACGAGGGGCAGTTCGGCGCGCCGATCATCCTGACCCCGTTCAACTATCGGCAGGGGCGCATCGGCGGGATCGAGGCGAATATGAGCTATCAGCGCGGGCCGCTGCTCGCCTATGCCAATTTCGCCGCCGCCAAGGCCAAGGGGCGGGGGATCGTCTCCAGCCAGTTCAGCTTCGGCCAGGACGATCTCGACTATATCGCCCGGCACTATATCTATCTGGATCACGACCAGACCTTCACCGGATCGGCGGGTGTGTCCTATGCCTTTGCAGGCGGCACGAAGCTGGGCGGCAGCATGATCTACGGCTCGGGCCTGCGCCGCGACGACGATGTGCGGAGCATTCCCAACGGCGCCAAGATCGCGCCCTATGCCCAGTTCAACCTGACCGCGAGCCACCATCTGGCCGGGCCGAACATCGACATCCGCTTCGACGTCATCAACGTGCTCGACCATAAATACGAGATCCGCGACGGAACCGGCGTGGGTGTCGGGGCGCCGCAATATGGGCCGCGTCGCGGCTTCTTCGTCGGCGTGTCCAAGTCGTTCTGAGGAGGGGGGCGGCGGCGCGAACCGCCGCCCCGCCACCCGGTCAGGCGATGCCGAACGTCCTGATCCGGTCGGGCATGTGCCGGTCGATCGCGATGGCGGCGGCGCGGTCGCGATCGGCCTCGGCGGTCCTGCCCAGCCGCTGCTCGACGATGGCGCGGCCATAGAGCGCCCAAGCGCGCTTGGGATCGATGGCGAGCGCGGCGTCGAAATCGGCGAGCGCGGCCTGATCCTCGTGGCGCCGCAGCCGGACGAAGGCGCGGCTGTCGAGATAGCTGGGATTGCCCGGCACCGCATGGATGGCGGCGTTGCAGTCGCTCATCGCCTTGTCCAGCTCGACATTCGCGAGCATCCGGGCCCAGCATCGCCCATTGAGCGCCGCGCCGCGCCGGGCATCGTCGCGATGCGTGTCCAGCCATAGGCCATATTGCGCGATCGCGGGGGTGAAGGCGTCGGCATTGGCATAAAGCTGTGCGATCTGAAGCCGCTGCATGTCCTCGCGCGGCAGGGCGGCGCTGATCTGGTCGAGATCGGCGACCGCGCCCGCCGGATTGCCCGCCCGCTGGCGAAGCTCGGCGCGCAGGAAACGGGCGCGGGTGTCGGCGGGGTCGAGCGTCAGCGTGGTGTTGAGGTCGTCGATCGCCAGCACCGGCCGCCGCTGCTCCAGATAGGCGAGCGCGCGCTGGCGTGGAAAGCGCGGGTCCTTGGGCGCGAGCGTCATGGCATGGGTGAAGGCGTCGATCGCGCCGGGCAGGTCGTGCTGGGTCTGCAGCATCGCGCCGCGACGGCTATAGCCCTCGGCATCGGTCGGTGCGGCGGCCTCGGCGACGACCTGTACCGCGCCCGACGCGGTGGGATCGACATGCGCGGCGGCGTCGAACAGCCGTCCGCCATTATAGGTGAAATACAGCCGGTGCTGCGCATTCGAGACATAGAGGCGGTGCGACACGAAATAATCCGCGCCCAGCAACATGTCGGTGTCCAGTCCGCCCAGATCGGCGATATGCAGCCGGACATTGTGCAGTTCCTCATTGCCGATCCGCAGCAGCTTGAACCGCGCGACCCAGCCCTTGACGACATGATGCCCGATTCCGGTCGACCAGCCTGCGGGCTCCACCCCCGGATCGCCGGGATGCACCCCCGCCCGCGCGGCGGCGCGCAGGGTCAGCACCGTGCCGTCCGCGCCGGTGTCGAAGGTGGCGCGCAGCTTCGCGCCGTCCAGCTCGACCGTGCCGACCGTGTGGTGCTGGCGGCTGTCGCGCGGCTCGATCGGCATTTCGAAGAAGGGCTGCCCCTTGGTCCAATAGGCCATGGCGGCCTTGGCGCAGTTGCTGGGCTTGAACAGCCGCACCATGCCGCCGGGCAGGTCATATTCGACATCGGCCAGCCCCAGCACATTCTGGCCGAGCAGCCCGGTCTCTCCGACATCGCTGCCGCTGACGATGAATTCGACATGCGCCAGGTCGAACCCGGCGAGCGTGAAGCGGCGGACGGTGGTGACGCGTGCCTCCGAACTGCCGCCGACCCCGTTCACGCGATACCCGTCGGGAAGCGGGCTCAGCGACAGCCCGAACTCGCGCGCGACGGGCGGCGCGATGTTGCTGTAAAAGGCGCCGCTATCGAGCAGGAAGGGGGCGGGCCTGCCGTTGATCTGCGTCTCGACCACCGGGCGAAGCCCCTGCATGGTGACGGGGATCGCGGCCATCATCCCGACCTGACACCCCGTGGCCGCCATGGCGGGCGCGGCGCCGCCCGCCAGCAGGCCCGCCGCCACGACATATCGCCCCATCGTTCCCATCATCGCGCCATCATCCCCATGCCGGCTGCCTTGGTGATGCAGCATAGCGGGACACCGAAGCAGCAAAGGTGACGCGAATCTGAAATTCCTGATACGTCACGCCCAAGCATAGCCAGAGTTTTCATGGCCGACGGATTTTGTTCCCGGTCGATCCGATCCTTTTCGTGATCGGGCCATTTCTTCGTGTCATGGGCCGGGGCGTCGGAAAAAGTGTAGGACTTCAGGATGGTTGATTTCGGCGGAGGCGCAGCAAGCGGTCCCCGACAAACATAAATCAGCCTGGCTGCGGATATTTCAAAACATTGCTGAGTTGGGGCCCCGCATCTTGCGGAGACGATCCATGGCGACAGCTGCCCTATCCGACGCCTCCGGCGCCCACGCGCCGGACGCCGACCGCCGCCGCGCGACGCGCTGGCTACAGGCGCTCAATTTCTTCATGGCCGACATGCAGGCGGGGATCGGCCCCTTTCTGGGCGTCTTCCTGCAACAGCGCGGGTGGCAGACGGGACCGATCGGGACTGTCATGACGCTGGGCGGCGTGGCGGGGATGGTGATGACCGTGCCTGCGGGCGCCTTTATCGACCATACCGACAAGAAGCGCTGGGTGGTGGTCGTCACCGGCATCTGCACGGTGCTGGCGTCCTTCCTGATTCTCTGGTCGCAGACCGGACTGGTCGTCGGGATCAGCCAAGTGGCGACCGCCATTGCGGGTGCGGCGATCGGTCCGGCGGTGACCGGCATGACGCTGGGCGTCGTCCGGCAAAAGGGCTTCAACGCGCAGAATGGCCGCAACCAGGCCTGGAACCATGCCGGGAACATGGTCGGCGCGGGGCTGTCGGGCTTTCTCGGCTGGAAGTTCGGGATGCCCGCCATCTTCTTCCTGGCCGCCGCCTTCGGGGTGCTGGCGGTCATCTCGGTCCTGTCGATCCCCGAGCGCGCCATCGACCACCGGGCCGCGCGCGGGCTGGAGGATGACAAGGGCGAGGATCAGGACGGCGGGCAGGCCGAGGGGTTCAAGGCGCTGCTGTCCAACAAGCCGATGCTGATCCTGGCGGCGGCGCTGGCGTGCTTCCATCTGGGCAACGGTGCGATGCTGCCGCTCTATGGCATGGCGGTGGTCGGCGCGGGCAAGGGCGATGCGGCGATGTTCACCGCGACGACGGTGATGGTCGCACAGGCGGTGATGATCGTCGCCAGCCTGGTCGCGATGAAGGTCGCCGCCGGGCGCGGTTACTGGCTGGTCCTCCTGATCTCCTTCGCGGCGCTCCCGCTGCGGGGATTCCTGGCGGGGACCTTTATCGAGCATTGGGGCGTCTGGCCTGTCCAGGCGCTCGACGGGATCGGCGCGGGGCTTCAGAGCGTCGCGGTGCCGGGGCTCGTCGCCTGCCTGCTGAACGGTACCGGCCGGGTCAATGTCGGGCAGGGCGCGGTGATGACGATCCAGGGCGTCGGGGCCAGCCTGTCGCCCGCGATCGGCGGGTGGCTGGCGCAGGAGCTGGGCTATGGCACTGCCTTCTACATATTGGGCGGCTTCGCGGTCGTCAGCCTGGCGCTGTGGATCGGCTTTGCGGGCACGTTGCGCCCGGCCTGCGGGGGCGACGCCGGAAAGGAGGCCAAGGCATGAGCGGCGGCATCTGCTGGGTCCATATCGGCGACCTGCATCTGGACGAGGATGATGGCTGGGAAAGCCTGGACCGGCTGCGCGCCATCGTGGCGCAGGTGAATGCGCGGATCGGTGAGGCGGCGGACTTCGTCTTCCTGCCCGGCGACAACGCCAATCACGGCACGCCCGAGCAATATGCCCGAATGCTGAACGCGCTGGCGCCGCTGTCGCGACCCTGGCGGATCATCCCCGGCGACCATGATTTCGAGCCTGGCGACCTCGCCGCCTATGACGCCGCCATCCCCAGCGCCAACCGGCCTGAGACGGAGGTGATTGCCGGGCATCGCTGCCTGTTCCTCGACATCGTATCGGCTGGCGCGGGCGGGCCGGATTTCCGGCTGACCATGCACGACCGCAACCGGCTGGCCGAGGAACTCGCGCGGGCCAAGGCGGCGGGGCAGGTGCCGCTGGTCTTCATGCACGCCTATCCCGGCGATCTGGCGGCCGATGGCGAGACGATCGCGCGCCAGTTCATCGATGGCGAGGTCGCCTTCGTCGATACCGGCCATACCCATTATAACGAGCTGCTGAACGATGGTCGGGTCATCTACGGTGCGACCCGCTCGACCGGGCAGATCGAGGAGGATGGCGGCGCGGCGGGCTTCACCATCGTCCATGTCCAGGACCGGGTGGTCAGCTGGCGCTTCCGACGGCTGGATGCGCCCTGGCCGCATGTCCAGATCGTGGCCCCCGGCGATGTCCGCCTGATCACCCGGCCGACCGACCCGCATCAGGTCCCCCGGCCGGGCCCGGTGACGATCACGGCCAGGCTGTTCGGCGCCGATGCCGATGCGGTGCCGATGGTTGCGGCGGATGGCGGCGCGGCGACGGTGATGACGCGCGGGGAGGATAGATACTGGCGCGCCGAGGTGACGCTCGACGCCGGGCTGCACGCGATCGAGGTGGCGTGCGGCGAAGGGCGCGACCGCATCGACTGTCTGGTCCGGGGCATGGACGCGATCCCCAAGCGGCGCCTGCCCGTCGCGCCGGGCGAGGATTGCCATGCGATCGGCCCCTGGCCTATCGCCGGAATCGACGGGGCCCGGCTGGGGCCGAACAAGAATGGATGCGGATGGTGACTCTGGCGACGGGTGCGACCTGGGCGATTGCGGGTCTGTCGACCGCCGGAGTCATCGCGCGGCCGATGCGCTGGCCCGAATGGATCTGGGCGGTGGCGGGGGCGGCGCTGCTGATCGCCCTGGGCCTGATGCCGCTCGGGCAAGCGGGGCAGGCGGTGGCCAAGGGGGGCGATGTCTATCTGTTCCTGATCGGCATGATGCTGCTCAGCGAGACGGCGCGCGAACATGGCGCGTTCGACTGGATCGCCGCCACCGCCGTCAACGCGGCAAAGGGATCGCGCGCGCGGCTCTTCGCGCTGGTCTATGCGACCGGGGTGGTCGTCACGACCTTCATGTCCAACGACGCGACCGCCGTCGTGCTGACCCCGGCCGTCTTCGTCGCGGCGAAGAAGGCGAAGGCCGACCCGCTGCCGCTGTTGTTCGCCTGCGCGCTGATCGCCAATGCCGCCAGCTTCGTCCTGCCGATCTCCAACCCCGCCAACCTAGTGCTTTATGGCGGGCATATGCCGCCGCTGGGCGCATGGATGGCGGCCTTTGCGCTGCCCTCGATCGGGTCGATCGTCATGACCTTCCTCGTGCTGCGCACCATCGAGCGCCAGCGGATCGCGGGCGGTTGCGAGCGCGACGTCGCGCGCGACCCGCTGACCAATGGCGGCAAGCTGGCGATTGCGGGCATCGTGCTGACCGCGCTGCTCCTCCTCACCATGTCGGCGCTGGACGAGCCGCTGGGGTTGCCGACCGCGATTGCGGGGATCGCGACGGCGGTGATCGTGTCGCTGCTGGCGGGACGCTCGCCGCTGACGCTGGCGCGGTCGGTGAGCTGGGGCGTGCTGCCGCTGGTCGCCGGGCTGTTCGTGCTGGTCGAGGCGCTCGACCGGACGGGGGTGATCGCCTGGGTGGCGAACGGGCTGCGCGGCATGCTGGCCGATCCGACGCGCGCGGCGGCGGTGTCGGGGACGGTGCTGGCGTTCGGCAGCAACCTGATGAACAACCTGCCCGCCGGGCTGATCGCGAGCAGCGCGATCGCCCAGGCGCATCCGCCGCAGATCGTCACCGACGCGCTGCTGATCGGTGTCGATCTGGGCCCCAACCTGTCGGTGACGGGCTCGCTGGCGACGATCCTGTGGCTTCAGGCGATCCGGCGCGAGGGGGAGGATGTCAGCTTCCTCGCCTTCCTCAAGATCGGCGCGGTGGCGATGCCGTTGGCGTTGCTGGCGGCGCTGGGGATGCGGTTGCTGATCGGGTGAAAGTCCGTGGGTGAGGGGGGGCGTGCGCTTCGACTTCGCTCAGCGTGAACGGAGTGGGGGAAGGGATCCCAACCTCCGTTCAGCCTGAGCGAAGTCGAAGGCCAAGGGCCAAGGGCCAAGGGCCAAGGGCCTAGAGCGCCGCCAGATCGATTGCTCCGTTCTTGTCCAGCCACTGCCCCGCCTCCGGCATCGGGTATTTCAGCCCGGTGGCGCAGTTGAACAGCACCACCCGCTCATCCTCGTCGACCAGATTGTCGCGCAACGCCTGCTTATACGCCGCCAGTGTCGCGCCCCCCTCGGGGCAGAGCAGCAACCCATCCCGCTTCGCGCAGTCCTCCACCGCCTTCAGGATGGCAGGATCGCCGACCGCCAGCGCCGCGCCGCCGGACTCGCGCACCGCGCGCAGGATCAGGAAGTCGCCGACCGCCTTGGGCACCCGGATGCCCGCCGCCACCGTCGCGGCGTCTTCCCAGCGTTCGGCATGCTCCTCGCTCGCCTCATAGGCGCGGACGATGGGCGCGCAGCCGCTGGCCTGGACCGCATACATGCGCGGTCGCCTGGACCCGATCCAGCCCAGCCGCTCCATCTCGTCGAATGCCTTCCACATGCCGATCAGGCCGGTCCCGCCGCCAGTCGGATAGAAGATCGCATCGGGCAGTTCCCAGCCCAGCTGCGCGGCCAGTTCCAGCCCCATCGTCTTTTTGCCCTCGATCCGATAGGGCTCCTTCAGCGTCGAGAAGTCGAACCAGCGCCCCTCCGCCGCGCCGCGCCCGACGATCGCGCCGCATTCGTCGATCTGGCCGTTGACCCGCCATACGCGTGCGCCCTGCGCGGCGATCTCGCGGACATTCACTTCCGGCGTTTCCTCGGGGCACAGGATCACCGTCTCGATCCCGCACCGCGCGGCATAGGCGGCCAGCGCCGCGCCCGCATTGCCGTTGGTCGGCATGGCGATCCGGGTCACGCCCAGCTCGCGCGCCATCGCCACCGCCATGACCAGCCCGCGCGCCTTGAACGATCCGGTGGGCAGCCGCCCCTCGTCCTTGACCAGCACCTGTCCGCCGCCCGAGCGGGGAATCGGGATCAGCGGCGTCTCGATCTCGCCCAGCGACACGATGCTCTCCGTGCGCCGGACGGGCAGCAGCTCGCGCCAGCGCCACAGATCGGTGTCGCGCGCAGCGATCGCATCGCGCGATATCGCGCGGCCCATCGCCCCCAGATCATACCGCACCAGCAGCGGACGGCCCGCGCGCGACAGGCCGTGGAGCCGGTCCGCCTCATAGCGTTCGCCGGTCAGCGAGCATTCCAGATGGGTGACGAAGGTCGGGCGGTCTTCGGTGAGGTTGCGGTTCATGGGGTCAGCCTATCGGCCGAAACCACCCGACGCCATAGGCTTAGCCTGGGCTCGCCGCCGATCCCGCGAGCAGCCCGCCATCGATGTTGAACGCCGCGCCGGTGACATAGGTCGCCTCGTCCGAGGCCAGCATCACCGCGATCGCCGCGACCTCGTCGGGTTCGCCGAAGCGTTTCAGCGGGGTATCGGCGACCAGCGCCGCCATGCGCGCCGCGCGGTCGGGGCCGTCGCCCAGCATCGGTTCCCAGATCGGGGTCAGGATCGCGGCCGGGTGGATCGCGTTGCAGCGGATCGTCCAGCCCTGCTGCGCGCAATAGAGTGCGACCGTCTTGCTGTGGTTGCGGATCGCCGCCTTGGACGAGGCATAGGCCGCCGCCGCCGGAATCCCGACCAGCCCGGAGCGCGACGAGATGTTGATGATCGATCCGCTGCCCTTCGCCTTCATCGCGCCGATGGCATAGCGACAGCCCAGGAAGGTGCCGTCCAGATTGACCCGGTGCACCGCGCGCCAGTCGGCCAGCGTGGCATGTTCGGGGTCGTGCGCGACGGGCCCGTCCTCGAACCCGGTGATCCCGGCATTGTTGACCATGACATCGACCAGGGGAACCGTATCGGCGAGACGCGTCCAGTCGGCTTCCTCGGCGACGTCCAGCGGTTCGAAGCGACAGCCGAGCGCGGCGGCGGCGGCCCGGCCGGTGTCGGTATCGCGGTCGGTCAGGATGACGGTCGCGCCTTCCGCGTGAAAGCGCCGGGCGATGGCATGGCCGATCCCGCGCGCGGCGCCGGTGACGACGCACGTCTTGTTCTGCAAACGTGGCATGGATTGTCTCGAAATTCAAAAGGGGCAGGCGGAGCGGCGGGCGCCGTCCGGGAAAATCTGTGCCGCGTCAGCGGTGCCGCTGGATCATTTCGAAAACTCCCGTTCGATCGCGTCTTCTAACACGAATGGCGCGGGTCATCACCCCTTCAACGCTTCCATCGAATCAACTGCCGGTCGTGCAGCCGCGACAGGGTCAGCAGCGCGGTCGCCGCGCCGATCAGGCACATCAGCATGTCCCATTGCGTGTCCCAGACATCGCCCTGCGTGCCCAGAAACGCCTCCGCCCCCTGGCCCAGCATCCACGCGGCGGCGAATTCGATCAGCTCATAGGTGGCGCTGACTGCCAGGCAACAGGCGAGGACGAGAAAGGTCGTCAGCCCGCCGCGCGGCAACCCGCCCCGCCGGATCAGCGCCTCGCGAAACACGATGGCGGGGACGAAGCCCTGCGCGAAATGGCCCAGCCGGTCATAGGGATTGCGCGCCAGATGCAGCCAGTCCTGAACCCAGGCCCCGGCGGGCACCCGCGCATAGCTATAGGCCCCGCCCAGCATCAGGATCAGCCCGTGCAACCCGACCAGCGCCAGCGCCAGCCCGGTCCAGGCAAAGCGCCGCCGCGTCGCCCAGAGGATCGGCAGCAGGATCAGCACCGGCGCGACCTCCATCGCCCAGGTCGCCCGGTCGAACGGCCGCCACCCCGACGCGACCAGCCCCGCCGCCCAGAACAGGGTCAGCAGCACCAGCCGCCGGTCATCGCGCTTCCATCGTTCCCGTTGCATGCGCCGACGATAGCGGCGTGGCGACCCCATGCAACGCCCGCACCGGATTGCCGGGGGCGCTCGCGGGTGCCAAGGACGACGCGGAGAATGGAAGGGACCGGCGATGATCGTGCGCGGCGATGAGTTTCAGGATGTCGAGGTGCCGGGCAGCGGCGCGATGCGGGTCCACCTGATCCGCCCGGCGGTCGAGGGGCGCTTTCCCGCCATCCTGCTGTTTTCCGAAATCTATCAGGTGACCGCACCGATCCGGCGGCTGGCGACGATGCTGGCGGGGCAGGGCTATGTCGTCGGCATCCCCGAGGTCTATCACGAATATGAGCCCGCCGGCACGGTGCTGGCCTATGACAAGCCGGGCACCGATCGCGGCAACGACCTGAAATTCACCAAGCCGGTCGCGGCCTATGATGCCGATGCGACGGCGGCGCTGACCGCGCTGGCGGCGCATCCGGCGTGCAACGGGCGGCTCGGCACGTTCGGCGTGTGCCTGGGCGGGCATCTGGCCTATCGCGCCGCGCTCGACCCGCGCGTCTCGGCGGCGGCGTGCTTCTATGCCACCGACATCCATTCGGGCACGCTGGGCGAGGGGCGCAGCGACGACAGCCTGGCGCGGATGGACGAGCTGAAGGCCGAGGCGATGTTCGTCTGGGGACGGCAGGACCCGCATGTCCCCTATGCCGGACGCGAGGCGATCCGCGCCCGGCTGGAAGCGGTCGGCGCCCGCTATGAATGGCATGAGGTGAACGGCCAGCACGCCTTTCTGCGCGACGAGGGGCCGCGTTACGACCCCGCGTTGTTCCTCCAGGCGATGCAATGGACCCTGGCGCTCTATGCGCGGGCGCTGCGTTGATCGTCCTTCGGTATCATCCCGAAATCGCGGCACATTTGCGGATGTTTAACCCTTTGTGACCGATATGGGCGGAAACGAGACCGCCCTTCCATGATCCTTCGTCCCCCCTCGCTTCGTCGCGCACGCGCCCGGCGCTCGGTCCTGAGCGATCGGCGGGGGGCCGCGATCGTCGAATTCGCGCTGGTCGCCGCGCCGTTCCTGGCGCTGCTGCTGGCGATCCTGCAGACCAGCCTCGCCTATCTGGCGCAGGAATCGCTCGAAACCGCGGTCGAGGTCGCGGCGCGCGGCATCGTGACCGGACAGACCCAGTCGGCGGACATCAAGTCCCTGGCGCAGGGGATGACCCAGGCACAGCTCGCCGAGCGGTTTCGCAAGTCGGGCTGCGCGCAACTGCCCATCTTCCTGTCCTGCTCGCGTCTCTATGTCGATGTGAAGAGCGCGCCCGGCGGCGGGCTGGCCATCGCGCCGCTCGATCTGCGTCTCGATGCCAATGGCAAATTGTCCGCGCCGCTGTCCTATAGCCTGGGCGAGCAGGGGGCGGTCGTGATCGTGCGGTTCGTCTATGTGTGGCCGATGCGGATCACGCCGCAGCCCGATCTGAGCGGCAATGCCGGTTCGTCGATCCTGATGGCGACATCGGTGTCCAAGTCGGAACCCTATACGTGAGGCGGCGGCTCCTGGCGACGATGCGAGGCGACACGCGCGGGGTCGCCCTCGTCGAATTCGCGCTGATCCTGCCGGTGATGCTGTTGCTCTATCTGGGCGGCGTCCAGCTTCAGGACGGGATCGCCTGCAATCGCAAGGTGACGATCGCCACCCGCGCGGCGGCCGACCTGATCGCGCAGAACACGACCGGCATCATGTCGGCCGCCGAAATCCAGGACAATCTGGTCGCGGCCGCACAGGTGCTGCAACCCTATGCCGCCGACAAGGCGCGCTTCCGGATCACCGAGATCGCGACCGATGCCCGCGGTAATACGACCGTGCAGTGGAGCCGGGGACTGAACACCACCGGCTATGCCGTCGGCACCACCCTTGCGGTTCCGGCCGCGATGCGCGGTGCAGGCACCTATTTCCTGCTCGCCGAGGTCAGCTACGCCTATTCCCCTCCGGTATCGTTCGGCACCATCGGCCCGATGACCTTCCAGGATCGTCTGTTCATGGTGCCGCGCAATACCGACAAGATCGATTGTTCGAACTGCCAATGATCCGTCGCATCCTGTCCGTCCGCCTGCTTCGCGCGGCGCTTCGCCATCGTCGCGGGAACGTGATGATGCTGTTCGCCCTGGCCCTGCCGGTGCTGACCTTCGCCATCGGCATGGGGGTCGACTATGCGCGCGCGATGAAGGCCCAGACCAAGCTCAACGCGATCGCCGATGCGGCGGCGCTCTCGGCGGTCAGCAAGGCCAAGCTGGGCGTCAGCGACAGCGATGCGGCGGCCTATGCGGCCCAGGTCTTCCAGGCACAGGCGAAGGGCGTCGGCGGGGAGGGGGCGATCCAGGTCACCGGGCTGACCGTGCAGGCGCCCACCGACGCCAACGGACGGCGAAACGCCACGGTCAGATACACCGCCACATCCTCGAACGCATTCGCCCAGATATTGGGGCTCAAGACCCTGCCCATATCGGGCCTGTCGGCCACCACCAACGCGGTGGCGCCCGATATCGACTTCTATATGGTGCTGGACGTCTCGGCCTCGATGGCGCTGCCGACGACATCGGCGGGGCTGGCCAAGGTGGCGCAGAGCAACAGCCAGGGCTGCAAATTCGCCTGTCATTCCCAGGCCGATCAGACCGGGCGCGATGCGAACGGCAGGATAACGGACCTGTACGGTGTCGCGACATCCTATGGCCTGACCCTGCGCATCGATGACGAGGGCACCGCCCTGTCGCGCCTGAGCACCAATATCCGCAGCGCGTCGAGCAAGAACGGCGCGGCATATCGGGCGGCGGTGGTGACCTTTCGCGGCAAGGGCGGCATCACCGTTCTGACGAAGCGGACACCGGACATGACGATCGTGGCCAGCAAGGCCAAGACGCTGAAGGTGCCGCTATACTATACCAACGGCTGCCCGACCCGGGCCTGCGATCCGGACGAGGTCGGCTTTGGCGACAGGGACTCGGCGCATAGCGACATCCTAAGCTGGATGCGCGACAATATGGAAACGCCGGGCAGCGGCACCGACAACCAGGCTCCGCAGGGCGTGATGTTCATCGTCACCGACGGCATGCGGGACGAGGCCCGCGCCAATGGCCGACCCGAGGTGGCGATCGACACGACGCTTTGCGATGCGATCAAGGCCCGCAATATCCGTATCGCGGTTCTCTATACCGAGTATCTGCGCGAAGCGATGGACAACCACAGCTGGTCCCAGAAGAATGTCGCGCCCTATCTGTACCAGGTCGAACCGGCGCTCCAGAAATGCGCATCCCCCGGCCTGTATACCAAGGTCACGACCGACCAGGACATCTTCGCCGCGATGGACGGCCTGTTCCAGAGCGCCGTGGCGACCGCGCGCATCACCCGGTAGGATGCGCGCGGGGGCGCGGGGTCAGCCGGCCAGCGCCTCGACCTGTTCGGCCAGTTCCAGCCAGCGCATCTCGGCCGCGTCCTTTTCCTCCCTCGCCTTTTCGATCGTCTTCATCAGCCGGTCGAACTGGGCGGGGTCCTTGGCATAGAGATCGGGGTCGGCCAGCTTCACCTCGTCGCGCGCGATGGCCGCTTCCAGCTCCTCGATCCGCTTGGGCAGCAGCTCGTAATCGCGCTGGTCCTTGTAGCTGAGCTTGGTCTTGGCCTGGACCGGCGCGGGGGATGCCGGGGCGGCGGTCTTGGCCGGAGCCTTCTTCTCCGCGACCGGCTTGCGCTTGGCGACCCAGTCGGCATAGCCGCCCGCCACCACGTCGACCGTCCCCGACCCGTCCAGCCCCAGCGTCACCGTGACGGTGCGGTCGAGGAAGTCGCGGTCGTGGCTGACGATCAGGACGGTGCCGTCATAATCGCCGATCACCTCTTGAAGCAGATCCAGCGTCTCGAGGTCGAGGTCGTTGGTCGGCTCGTCGAGCACCAGCAGGTTGGATTCGCGGGCGAACTCACGCGCCAGCAGCAGACGCGACCGCTCGCCGCCCGACAGCGTCCCGATCTTCGCCTCGGCCAGCGAGGGGTCGAACAGGAATTCCTTGAGATAGCCATGGATATGCTTGCGGACCCCGCGCACGTCGATCCAGTCGCCGCCGTCCGCCAGCACCTCGCGCACCCGCTTTTCCGGGGCCATCAGCTTGCGTTGCTGGTCGATGATGACGCCGTCCAGCGTCTTGGCCAGGAACACCGTGCCTTCGTCGGGCTCGATCTCGCCGGTCAGCAGCTTGAGCAGGGTGGTCTTGCCCGCGCCGTTCGCCCCGACCAGGCCGATCCGGTCGCCGCGCGTCACCTTCAGGCTCAGGTCCTTGATGATCGTGCGGTCGCCGTAACGCTTGGTGACATGCTCGGCCTTGATGACCTCCTTGGTCTTCACATCGTCCGACGCGATGCCCAGCTTCGCCGCGCCCTGCGGCCCGATCATCGCGGCGCGGGTGGCGCGCATCTGGTGCAGCTTTTCCAGGCGGCCCTGGTTGCGCTTGCGTCGGGCGGTGACGCCCCGGTGGAGCCAATGCTCCTCGATCTTCAGCTTGGCGTCGAGCTTCTCGGCGGCGCGCTGTTCCTCGGCATAGACCTGTTCGGTCCAGGCGTCGAAACCGCCGAAGCCGACCTCGTTGCGCCGCATCTGCCCACGGTCGAGCCACAGCGTCGACTTGGTGAGGCGGGTCAGGAAGGTGCGGTCATGGCTGATGACGACGAACGCGCCGGTGAAGCGCTTCAGCCAGTCCTCCAGCCATTCGATCGCGGCGAGGTCGAGATGGTTGGTCGGCTCGTCGAGCAGCAGCACGTCGGGGTTCATCGCCAGCGCGCGGACGATCGCGGCGCGCCGCTTCTCGCCGCCGCTGGCGGTCGCGGCCTCGCGGGTCAGGTCGATGCCCAGCTGTCCGGCGATCGCCTCCGCCTCATAGCTTTCCGGCGGGCCCTCGCCCGACAGGACATAGTCCATCAGCGTGGCGCAGCCGGTCAGGTCGGGGTCTTGCTCGAGATAAACGACATGGGTGCCCGGCACGATCATACGCCGCCCCTCGTCCGAATCGATGATCCCGGCGATCAGCTTGAGGAGCGTCGATTTGCCCGCCCCGTTACGCCCGATCAGCGCCAGCCGGTCGCGCGGACCGATATGGATGTCGAGATGCCGGAAGAGCCAGCCCGAGCCTTGCACAAGGCCCAGGTCTTCATAGGAAAGAACGGGTGCTGCCATGATGGATTGGCAGTTAGGCGCGAAGGGGGAACCCGGCAAGCGCTCCATGCGCTGTCGCACGGCTGCATGATCCATTCAGAGGCTGTTCAACGGTTTCCCGCTATGCCAGTTTCATGTCGATGACCGTCCTTCTGGCTCTGCTCGCCGCACCGATGGGTCCGCCGCCGATGATCGGGTCGCCCCCCGATCAACGTCGCGGCGACCAGATGCGCGCGGCCCAGGCCCGCCGGGAAGGCAATTTGTCGCTGCGCGAGATCGAGGCGCGGGTGGTGCCCACCATGCGCGATTCGCAATATATCGGCTTCGACTATGATGCGGGCGCGGCCATTTACACGCTGAAGTTCCTGCGCAATGGCACGGTCATCTGGGTGGAGGTCGACGGTCGCACCGGCCGCGTCATCGGCCGGACCGACGGGTGAGCGCGACCCCCGCCGGTTGCAATCGAACAACAGGAGTTTTGCGATGCGCGTTCTGATCGTCGAGGACGAGCCCAATCTCGGCCAGCAGTTGAAGTCCACGCTGGAGGGCGCGGGCTATGCCATCGACCTGGCCACCGATGGCGAGGAGGGGCATTTCCTGGGTTCGACCGAAAGCTATGACGCGATCGTGCTCGACCTGGGCCTGCCCGAGATTGACGGGCTGACCGTGCTCGACCGCTGGCGCAAGGAGGGCAAGACCATGCCCGTCCTCGTCCTGACCGCGCGCGACAGCTGGTCGGACAAGGTTGCCGGGCTCGATGCGGGCGCGGACGACTATGTCGCCAAACCGTTCCAGACCGAGGAGCTGATCGCCCGTCTGCGTGCGCTGATCCGGCGCGCCAGCGGCAACGCCTCGTCCGAGCTGACCGCCGGCGACGTCCGCCTCGACACCCGCTCGGGCAAGGTCACGCGCGCGGGCGAGCCGGTGAAGCTGACCGCGCAGGAATATAAGCTGCTCAGCTATCTGCTCCACCACAAGGGCAAGGTGGTCAGCCGCACCGAGCTGATCGAACATATCTACGACCAGGATTTCGACCGGGATTCGAACACGATCGAGGTGTTCGTGACGCGCATCCGCAAGAAGCTGGGCCAGGACGTGATCACCACCATTCGTGGCCTGGGCTACAGCCTGGACGATCCGGCGGCCGGGTCGGCGGGCGCGGCGGCCTGACCGGCGGCCGCACCGGGACATTGCCATGAAGGACGGTGCCACCCTGCGCCCGACACGGCGCACCGGATCGCTGTCGCGCCGCATGATCCTGATCGCCGCAGGGTGGATCACGGTCCTGCTGGCGGGCGGCGGCTTCGCGCTCGACCGGGTGCTGGTGTCGGCGGTCACCCAGAATTTCGACGACCGGCTGGCCTATGTGCTGCGGTCGCTGCTCGTCTCGGCGGAGATCCAGCAGGGCGAGGTGTGGTTCAGCCGCGAGCCCGCCGACCAGGCGTTCCTGGAACCGGGCTCGGGCGTCTATTGGCAGGTGTCGGCACCGGGGCGCGAGGCGTTTCCCTCGCGATCCCTGTGGGACCGGCAACTGGCCTATGGCACGCCGCATAATGACGACAGCATTCACACCTATAACAGCGACCAGTTCCCCGAGGAAAAGCTCCGCATCGTCGAACGCGATGTGAAGCTGCCCGGATCGGAGGTGCGCTGGCGGTTCCAGGTCGCGCAGAGCCGCCAGGGGCTGGACGCGCAGATCGCCGCGCTCCGGCGGACGCTGGTGCGCAGCTTTGCGCTGCTGGCGGTCGGGCTGTTGCTGATGGCGGCGATCCAGACCTTCTACGGCCTCTATCCGCTACGCCGGGTGCGGGAGGATATCGCGGCGATGCGCGCCGGTCGGGCGGACCGGATTTCCGACGCCATGCCCGACGAGGTCGCGCCGCTGGTCGAGGAGCTCAACGCGCTGGTCGAGCATAACGAGAAGCAGGCCGAGGAGGCGCGGCGGCATGCGGGCAATCTGGCCCATGCGCTCAAGACCCCGCTGACCGTCATCATGAACGCGGCCACCGCGCATGCCGACGACCTGGCCGAGACGGTGATCCGCGAGGCGCGGACGATGCGGCGGCAGGTCGACCACCATCTGGCGCGCGCCCGCGCGGTCGGGCGGCGCGGCTCGGCGCACAGCCGGGCGGAGGTCTGGCCCAGCCTGCAATCGGTCGAGCGCGCGGTCGGCCGCCTCTATCGCCACGCCCGGATCGATGTCGACGGGCCGAAGGACCTGGTCGTCCATGTCGAGCGCCAGGACCTGGACGAGATGCTGGGCAATCTGGTCGAGAACGCGGCCAAATATGGCGGCGGCAGCGTCTTCGTGACAGTGGCCGCGCAGGCGGGCTTCGTCGAGATCCTGGTCGAGGACGACGGCACCGGCATCCCCGAAAGCGAACGCGTCCGCATCTTCGATCGCGGCGTCCGGCTGGACACGGGCAAGCCCGGCACGGGACTGGGCCTCGCCATCGTGCGCGACGTGGCGGAGATTTACGGCGGCACCGTATCGCTGGAGGAGAGCGAGGATCTGGGCGGCCTGCTGGTGCGGCTCAGGCTTCCGGCGGCGGTAGGCTGATTTCGGTTCGCGCGAAGGCGCGATGCCGCGAAGAGAAGAAGATGGGTTCGCGCGGAGGCGCGGAGAACGCGGAGGTGGCCCGCCCGGGGCGAGTATATTCCTCATCCCTCGGCCAAGATGGGCTTGCATCCGGTTCGGCAAGCCAAGCACCTCTGCGCCCTCCGCGCCTCCGCGCGAACACAAAATCTTCGCGTCATCGCGCCTTCGCGTGAAATCGACGAATCAGGCCGCCACCGACTCCAGCGCATCCATCGCCCGCGCCGCAATGCCGATGGACCGTTTGCGCGCCTCATGGTCGAAGATCGAACTGACCACCATCACCTCGTCCACCTTTGTCCGCTCGACAAAGGCGGCGAGCTGCCGTTCCACGGTCGCGGGCGCGCCGATCGCCGAGCAGGACAGGACATGATCGAGGATCGCGGCCCCCTGCGCTCCCAGGCTCTCGCGATAGCCGGGGACGGGCGGGGGCAGCTTGCCCGGGTTGCCGGTGCGCAGCGCGACAAAGGCCTGTTGCTGCGAACTCGCCAGCAGCTCCGCCTCTTCGTCGGTGTCGGCGGCGAAGACGTTGAACCCCGCCATCGCATGGGGCTTGTCGAGCACCGCCGACGGCCGGAAGTCGCGGCGATAGACGGCCAGCGCGTCGTCCAGCGCGTCGGGCGCGAAGTGCGAGGCGAAGGCATAGGGCAGGCCGAGTGCGGCGGCGAGCTGCGCGCCGTAGAGGCTCGATCCCAAAATCCACATTTGCGGGCGTGCGCCCGCGCCCGGCGTCGCGACGATGCCGGTCTGGCCGTCATCCGCGAAATAGCTTTGCAGCTCCATCACGTCGCGCGGGAAGCCATTGGGATCGCTGTCCAGCGTCCGGCGCAGCGCGCGCGCGACCCGCTGGTCCGATCCGGGCGCGCGGCCCAGCCCCAGATCGATCCGGCCGGGGAACAGCGCGTCGAGCGTCCCGAACTGCTCGGCGATGGTCAGCGGGGCATGGTTGGGCAGCATGATGCCGCCAGCACCGATGCGGATCGTCTTCGTCGCCTGCCCGACATGCGCCAGGACCACGGCGGTCGCGGCCGAGGCGATGCCGGTCATGCCGTGATGCTCGGCGGTCCAGTATCGGTGATAGCCGTTCGCCTCGGCATGAGCGGCCAGGTCGGCGGCATTGGCCAGCGCCTGCGCCACGGTGCCGCCCTGAATGACGGGCACCAGATCGAGCAAGGAATAACGTGTCATAAGAGCAAGATGGGGGTGACGCGCGCCCTTCGCCAGCCAAGACCGGGTATCAGAAGGTCAAGCCATACTTCACCGCGGCCCCACGCTCGTCGGGCAGGGCGGTGATCTGCCCCGGATCGTGCCGCCAGAAGAGATGGGTGGACAGCTCGCCCGCGCCCAGCGGCACGGCATGGCGCGCCTCGATCAGCGTCTCGCGGCCGGTCGGCACCAGCGCCAGTCGTTGCGTGGTCCAGCCGTCGACCTGCCCGGCGGCATAATCCCAATGCGCGGGGAACCGCAGGTCGAGCCCGCCGCCGGTGACGCGCAGCGGTTGCGACAGCCGCACGTCCAGCCGGTCGCCGCCGAACAGGCCGCGCTTGCCCGCCTCGACCGACCAGGACCGGCTGACCAGCAGCCCGCCGCCCATGCCGCCAAACGCGTCGGTCCAGCCCCGGCGCCAATGTCCCGCCAGCGTCCAGCCGCCATCGCTGCGCCAGCGTGCGGCGGCATCGGCGAACCAGCTGGTCGCGCGCGGTTGCCCCAGCGCGCCGCCGAACCAGCCGCCCAGCACCGTCGACCGCTCAGCCAGCCGGGTCAGGCCCAGCGTCGTCGCGATCGCCCCGACGCGCCGGTCGAGCCCCAGCGCCATCTGGTCGTAGCGCGGCGGCGTCATCCCCGGCACGGCGGCGGCGAAGCGGCCATTCTCGGCCGACAGGCTGATGCCGAGCGCGCCCAGCCGCTGGCGCAGCGCCGCCGAGGCGCGCGGTGCCCGGTCGATGCCGAAGCCCGGATCGGTCAGCAGAAAGCCGGGCCCCGCCTGTCCGGTCCACCCGGCCACCAGCGCGTCGGCACCGCTGGCAAAGCCGAAGCCGATGGCGGTGTCGGGCGCCAGCGCCTGGGCCATCGTGCCCGCGACGATCCGGCGACCGGCGGCGGGCGCGTCGGAGGGGACAATGGCGCGCAGCCGCGCCTCGCCCGCCGTGGTGATCGCGCTGGTGACCGCGATCGTGCGGACGCCGTCGGACAGGCTCGCGCCTTCGATCCGGCCGAGCAGGCTGGGGGCGAGCAGCGCGCGCGGCGCGGCGCGTGCCACCGTGCCCGACAGATCGAGCTGATAGGCGCGCGCATAGCCGTCGAGCGCGACCATGCGCAGCCCCGCGACGGCCGCGTCGCCCATGGCGGGGGACAGGCGCGCATTGACCGACAGCGAGACGGCGGCCCCGGCCGCTCCCGTGCCAGCCACGTTCAACGCGCCGACCGGCTGGAAGGCGTTGGTCAGGTCCAGCGTCCCCCGGCCATAGACGCCGTCGCTGCCCGCCGTTCCCGTGTCGCGCGCGGTGCGCAGCAACAGCTCGACAATCTGCGCGGCGGTCAGGTTGGGAAAGGCCTGGGCCAGCAGCGCGGCGGCGCCGCTGATCTGGGGCGCGGCGAAGGAAGTGCCCGACCATAGCTTGCGCGTGCCGGTCTGGTCGGGCGCCTCGACCATCTCGCCCAGCGCGGTCAGGTAATGCGCGGCGGACTGGCCCGCGCGGTTGCTGAAGCTGGAGATGACGCCGCTGGCATTGACCGACCCGGCGATGATGACCTGGCCGCGCGCGACACTGGCATCGTTGGCGATCTGGGCCAGCGCGGTGGGATCGGCCTCGCCGTCATTGCCGGCCGCGATCACCACGACCATCCCCGCCGCCGTCGCGCGGCCGATCGCGGCGGTCAGGCTGGCGGGCGGGGTCTCGTTGGCGCCCAGCGAGATGTTGACGACCTTCGCGCCCGATTGCCGCGCCACGTCCAGCCCGCGCGTGATCGCATCGAGCGGAAAGGCGCAGCCGCTGCCCGCATCGCCCCCGGCGGTGCTGGAGCAGCTGCCGGGCCGGTCGGCGCGCAGGACCACCAGTGTCGCGTCGAACGCGACCCCCTGCGCCCGGACGCCGTCGCGCCCCCCTGCGGCGGTGAAGGCGACGGCGGTGCCGTGCCCGTCCTCGTCGGTGATGCCGCGCGTTCCCGCGACGTCCGAGGAAGCGCTGGCGATCCGTCCGGCGAACAGCGCGTTCGTCGTGTCGATCCCCGAATCGATGATGCCGAGCGCGACGCCCTTGCCGGTCGCCCCGCGCTGATAGGCGGCCAGCGCGTTCATCGCGACCGCGCCCGTCGTCGCACGATACCCGGCGGTGTCGTAATTGGGGACAGGGGTGGGCGTCGGAGTCGGCGTGGGGCTGGGCGTCGGCGTGACCATGGGCGGCGTCGGTGTCGGCTGGATGCCCGATCCGGCCCCGCCGCACGCGCCGAGCGTCAGGCCGGTCGCCAGCACCGTCGCAATGCCGGTCATGCCCCGCAGGCGCTCGATCCTCACATATCCCCCTTCGTCCGACCCCGTGTGCGATCCTTATCGCCGATCCTGCATCCTGACGAGCCCGGCGGCTTGCGGCGAAGCGACGGCCCGCCTACACGCCCGACCATGCTGCCCGCCCTTGCCCATATCGACGCGTGGATCTTCGATCTGGACAATACGCTGTATCCGGCGAGCGCCAATCTGTTCGCGCATATCGATCGGCGGATGACCGCGTTCGTCGGCGAGCTGCTGGGCCTGGACCCCGCCGAGGCGTTTCGCGTGCAAAAGGAATATTTCCATGCGCACGGCACCACGCTGGCCGGGCTGATGGCCGAGCATGACGTCGATCCCGCCGCCTTCCTGGCCTATGTCCACGATATCGAGATGGACGTGCTGGAACAGGACGCGCCGCTCGCCGCCGCGCTGGCCAAGCTGCCGGGGCGCAAGCTGGTCTTCACCAATGGCGACAAGCCCTATGCGCTGAAGGTCCTCGACCGGCTGGGGCTGGGCGAGCATTTCGAGGCGGTGCACGACATCACCGCCATGGGCCTGGTCCCCAAGCCGCAGCCCTCCGCCTATGCGGGGCTGTGCGCGGCGTTCGACATCGATCCGACCCGCGCCATCTTCTTCGAGGACATGGCGCGCAACCTGATCCCAGCCAAGGCGATCGGGATGACGACCGTGTGGGTCGACAACGGCTCCGAACAGGGGCCCGAGGCCGCCCGCGACCATATCGACTATACCGTCCACGCGCTGACGCCGTGGCTGACGAGCATTTTGGAGGACTGACGATGGCTCACGAACTGGCCGCCACCATCGATGCCGCCTGGGAAAACCGGGCCGAGCTGGGTTTTGCCACGCAGGGCGAGGCGCGGATCGCCGTCGACCGCGCGCTGGCGCTGCTCGACCGGGGCGAGGCGCGCGTCGCCGAGCCCGACGGCAATGGCGGCTGGACGGTCAACCAGTGGCTGAAAAAGGCGGTGCTGCTGTCGTTCCGCCTCAACGACAATGTCCTGATCGACAACGGTCCCGGTGCGGGCCACTGGTTCGACAAGGTGCCCTCGAAGTTCAGCGGCTGGTCGGAGGCCGAATTCCGCGCCGCCGGTTTCCGCGCGGTGCCCGGCTCGGTCGTGCGGCGCGGCGCGCATGTCGCCAAGGGCGCGATCCTGATGCCCAGCTTCGTCAATATCGGTGCCTATGTCGGTGAGGGCACGATGGTCGACACCTGGGCGACGGTGGGCAGCTGCGCGCAGATCGGCAAGAACGTCCATCTGTCGGGCGGGGCGGGCATCGGCGGCGTGCTCGAGCCGCTCCAGGCCGATCCCGTCATTATCGAGGACGGCGCGTTCATCGGCGCGCGCGCCGAAGTGGCCGAGGGCGTGCGTGTCGGCGAGGGCGCGGTGCTGTCGATGGGCGTCTATCTCGGCGCCTCGACCAAGATCATCGACCGCGAGACGGGCGAAGTCTTCCGCGGCCATGTGCCGCCCTATTCGGTGGTGGTGCCGGGCACGACCCCGTCGGTCGACGGCAAGCCGGGCCTGTACTGCGCGGTGATCGTCAAGCGCGTGGACGCGCAGACGCGCTCCAAGACCAGCATCAACGACCTGCTGCGGGATTGATGATCTGGGCACGCCCCTCCCGTTTACGGGAGGGGATGGGGGAGGGCCTGGCCACAGGCGACGGTCTCTGTGAGACGCGATGTCCTCTTCAAACCCCTCCCGCTTGCGGGAGGGGCTTATCGTTCACGCGAAGCCGCGAAGTCGCGAAGAAGAATGGTTTCGCGCGGAGGCGCGGAGGACGCAGAGGTGTCTCGCCCGGCGGCAGCCTTCATCCGGCCTCTCCGGCCTGAGGCGAAAAGAGGACGGTCGCCCGAAGCGATACCCCTCCGCGCCTCCGCGTCTCCGCGCGAACACAATCTTCTCTGCTTCGCGGCATCGCGGCTTCGCGTGAACCCAAACTACAAACCGACCCGCTCCGCCAGCCAGCGCGCCGCAGCCTCCGGGCTTCCCTTCGCCGCGTCGTCCCGATCGACCCGGTAGTTCGCCTCGCGCATCACCTCGACCGGAATCCGGTTCAGCATCGGCCGCAGCGCCTCCACGAATGCCGCATCAGCCGCCCGGTCCTTAGCGACCAGTAGCACCGCGTCATAACCCGGTATCGCGCGCTTCGGATCGCCCAGCACCGCCAGCCGATCCGCCGCGATCCGCCCGTCCGAGGAGAAAGCAGAGATCACATCCGCCCGCCCGCTCTCCAGCGCGCGGTACATGAAGGTCGGGCTGTACGGCGTCTGCCCGGCGAAGCGCAGGCCATAGGCATCGCGCACCGCCGTCCATTCGGGGCGGTCGAGAAACTCCAGGTCGCTGCCCAGCTTCAGTCGGGGCGCCACACGGCCCAGATCGGCGAGCGACCGCACCCCCAGCCGCTGCGCGACCGGGGCCTTCATCGCAAAGGCATAGGCATTCTCGAACCCCAGCGGCCCCAGCATCGCCACGTCGCGCGTCGCGGCCCATTGCTGGAGCGCGCCCAGCATCGCGGCGCGGGGCGGCGAATCCTGCCGGTGCATCGCGGTGGTCCACAGCGTACCCGCATAATCGACATAGACGTCGACCCGGCCCCCCGCCGTCGCCTCGAACGCCACCGCCGAGCCCAGCCCGTCGCGATAACTGACCGAATAGCCCGCACGGGTCAGCCGGTCGCCGATCAGGCGCGCCAGGATATATTGCTCGGAAAAATTCTTTGCGCCGATCACCACCGCGCGCCGCTGTTGCGAGCCGCGCGGCCATAGTGGCTGCGTCGCCAGCGCACAGCCCAGCGCCAGCGCGATCAGCCCGCCGATCCACAGGCCCTTCCGTCGCGTCGCCAGCCCGCGCTCGATCAGCCCGATCAGCGCGTCCACCCCCAGCGCCAACGCGGCGGCGGCGACGCAGCCCGCCAGCACCAGCGCCCAGGCCTGGGTCTGGAGCCCGGCAAAGATCATGTCGCCCAACGAGGGCTGGCCCACCGTCGTCGACAGGGTCGCGGCGCCGATCGTCCAGACCGCCGCCGTCCGGATTCCCGCCGCCAGCACCGGCGCGACCAGCGGCGCCTCGACCAGCCGCAGCTTCTGCGCCTTCGTCATCCCGACCGCATCGGCCGCCTGCAACACCGCCGGATCGAGCCCGGTCAGCCCCGTCACGCCGTTGCGCAGGATCGGCAGCAGCGCATAGAGCGTCAGCGCCAGCAGCGAGGGCAGGAAGCCCAGCGCCGGTATGCCACCGCCGACCAGCCCCGAGAGGCTGAGCAGCAGCGGATAGAAGAGCGCGAGCAGCGCCAGCGCCGGAATGGTCTGGACCAGGCTCGCCAGCCCCAGCACGACCCGCGACAGCCCCGGTCGCCGCGCACAGGCAAAGGCGAGCGGCACCGCGATGACGATCCCGAGCAGCAGCGCGGCCATGCTGACCGTGACATGATGCGCGAGCAGCGGCGGCACGCGGGCCAGCGCGTCGAGAAAGGCGCTCATCGGGCGAGCGCCGCCAGCCGTTCGGCTTGGTGCCGGGGAACCGCCATCAGCGCCTGCGCGACCGCGCCGCCCTGGCCCGCGACCAGTTGCGCCGGGGTGGCGTCGGCGACGATCCGCCCTTGGTCCATCACCAATATGCGGTCGGCGGTCAGCAGCGCCTCGGCCATGTCATGGGTGACGAGCAAGGTCGTCAGCCCCAGCCGCGCATGCAGCTCCCCCAGCCGCCCGGCCAGCGCGTCGCGCGTCACCGGGTCGAGCGCGCCCAGCGCCTCGTCGAGCAGCAGGATCGGCGGCTCGGTCGCCAGCGCGCGGGCGATCGCGACCCGCTGGCGCTGGCCGCCCGACAGCGCGTCGGGCATCCGCCCGGCCAGCTCGCGGGGCAGGTCGACCAGATCGAGCAGTTCGCCCACGCGATCCCCCACCGGCCGCCCGGCGATGCGCAGCCCGATCGCGATATTGGCGGCGACCGTCATGTGCGGGAACAGGCCATGCTGCTGGAAGACATAGCCGATCCGCCGCCGCCATTCGGGCGCGGGCCGCGCGCCGGCATCCTCTCCGTCGATGGTGACGCGGCCCGTATCGGGCGTCTCCAGCCGGTTGATCATCCGCAACAGCGTCGACTTGCCCGATCCCGACGCCCCGACCAGCGCGACGAAGCTGCCGCGTGCGACGGTCAGCGAAACCCGGTCCACCGCCGCGACCGATCCGTAGCGGCGGCTGACATCGGTCAGGTCGATCATGGCGGGGGCGATCATGGCGGGGATGGGGGATGGCATCGGCATGTCCAACGCAGGGTCGACCGTTTCCGCCCCACCGTCCATCGCCTTTCGCTCTGTTCGCGGGGAACGAGACGCGGTATGACGTGTAAAACATGTTCAACAAAGTGCCGCGTCAGGAGAGCCCCATGAACAACATCCCGCAGCCCGCCAGCCATGTGCTGGACCGTGTCCTCGTCCTCGAAATGGTCCGCGTGACCGAGGCGGCGGCGATCGCCGCCTCGACGCTGGTCGGGCGCGGTGACGAGAAGGCGGCGGACGCGGCGGCGGTCGAGGCGATGCGCGCCGCGCTCAACGAGCTGGAGATGGACGGTACCGTCGTTATCGGCGAGGGCGAGCGCGACGAAGCCCCGATGCTGTTCATCGGCGAGAAGGTCGGCACCGGCCATGGTCCGGAGATCGACATCGCGCTCGACCCGCTGGAGGGCACGACCATCTGCGCCAAGGCGGGGCCCAACAGCCTGGCGGTGCTGGCGATCGCCGAGAAGGGCCATCTGCTCAACGCGCCCGACGTCTATATGGACAAGATCGCGGTCGGCCCGGGCTATCCGGCGGGCATCATCGACCTGGACCGCAGCCCCAGCGAGAATATCCGTGCCATCGCCGAGGCCAAGGGGGTGAAGCCCGGCGACATCGTGGTGTGCGTGCTCGACCGGCCGCGTCACGAGACGCTGATCGCCGAATTGCGGTCGCTGGGCTGCGGGGTGGTGCTGATCGGCGACGGCGACGTGGCGGGGGTGATCGCGACCACCGATCCCGACACGACGATCGACGTCTATATGGGCTCTGGCGGCGCGCCGGAGGGGGTGCTGGCCTGCGCGGCGCTGCGGTGCGTCGGCGGGCAGTTCAAGGGGCGGCTGCTGTTCCGCAACGATGCCGAGCGGGCACGGGCGTATAAATGGGGCGTGACCGATCTCGACAAGCAATATGACCTGACCGAGCTCGCGCAGGGCGACTGCATCTTCGCGGCGACCGGCGTGACCGACGGCTCGCTGCTGGCGGGAGTCAAGCGGCGACCCAAGGTGATGACGACCGAAAGCGTGGTCATGCGCGCCTCGTCGGGCACGGTGCGTTGGGTCAAGGGGCAGCACCGGCTGTGATCTGCCAGGTTGATCGTCTTTCCGACGACGTAGCGCCGTGACCTTCACACCCGCGCCGTTCAGCCTGAGCGAAGTCGAAGGCCATGGGATAAGCGTCGCCAAGCCGCGAACGCCGGGCGTGCGCTTCGACTTCGCTCAGCGCGAACGGATGGGTGAGGCGCGATCGGCTATGGAAGGGCAATGGTTCTGATGTCGCCCATTCTAGCCGCCCTGCTGCTGCTCGCCGCGCTGGGTGGCGTCTGGTGGTTCCAGAAGGGCGATCTGGGCGAATATCGGCGGTTCAAGGCGCTGAACGACGGTCATTCGCGGCGGATGCGCTTCCGGCTGTGGCTGGTGCGTGCGGCGCTGGTCTTCCTGTTGCCGGTCGGGATCGGGCTGGCGCTGCTCGGGCGGCTGGCGGCGCTGGTCACCATGCCGGGCGAGTTCGCACCCCTGTCAGCGCTGCTGCCGTCGGTCCTTGCCAGGGACGACGGGGCGTTGGGGTTGTTGCTGGGTGGCGCTGTGGGCGGGCTCGTCGTCGGTGCGGTGCTGGCGCGCGTGTTGAAGCGCAGGCCGCTGGGCGATGTCTCCGCGCTGCTGCCGCGTGACCGGCGCGAACTGAAATATGCCGCCGCGCTCAGCATCATGGCCGGGGTGAGCGAGGAGGCGTTCTTCCGCCTCTATCTGCCTTTACTGGTCGCGGCGCTGACCGGGCAGGCCTGGATCGGCTTCGTCGCCTCGCTGTTGCTGTTCGGGGCGATGCACCGCTATCAGGGCTGGGCGGGAATTTTCGCCACCACCGCGCTGGGGGCGGTGATGACGGGGCTGTACCTGATGACCGGCAGCCTGTGGGTCGTGATGCTGGTCCACGCGCTGGTCGATCTGAACGGCCTGGTGGTGACGCCGTGGCTGGGCGGGGCACTCAAAAGATAACCTGCTCCCCGGCGAAGGCCAGGGCTGACGCAACGTTCATGGTGCGTCGAAACGGCGAGGGGGTGGCCCATGTCCCGCATCCTCGACAACCCACCGCAACTGGACCCCGGCCTTCGCCGGGGAACAGATAGGTTTCAGGCCGCGCTCAATTCTTTAGCCGCCAGCCGGTGCGGAAGATCCAGCGGATCCACGCCAGGCACGCCAGCAGGAACAACCCCGTCACCCCCAGGCTGACCGTCGGAGCCACGTCCGACGTGCCGAAAAAGGTCCAGCGGAAGCCGTTGATCAGATACACGACCGGATTGAACAGCGTCACGGTCCGCCACGGCTCGGGCAGGATCGTCACCGAGTAGAAGGCGCCGCCCAGAAAGGTCAGCGGCGTGACGATCAGCAGCGGGATGACCTGCAACTGCTCGAACCCGCGCGCCCAGATGCCGATCGCGAAGCCGAACAGCGAGAAGGTCGTCGCGACCAGCAACAGGTAAAAGATCATCGCCACCGGATGCAGGATCGACAGATCGACGAACAGATAGGCGGTCGCCAGAATCACCAGCCCGATCACCATCGACTTGCTCGCCGCCGCGCCGACATAGCCCAGCACCGTCTCGATCGGCGACAAAGGCGCGGACAGGATCTCGTACATCGTCCCGGTGAATTTGGGCATGTAGATGCCCAGGCTGGCGTTCAGGATGCTTTCCGAAAAGATCGACAGCAGCATCAGCCCCGGCACGATGAATGCGCCGTACGGCACGCCCGAAACCTGATTCATCGCAGAGCCGATCGCGGTACCGAACACCACGAAGTACAGCGTCGTGGTGATGACCGGCACCATCAGGCTGGTCCACACGGTCCGCCGGAACCGCGCCATTTCGAAGCGATAGATCGCCCATATGCCATGCAGGTTCATGCGCGCGTCCCCTCGACCAGATCGACGAAAATATCCTCCAGCGAGGATTTATAGGTTTCCAGATCGACGAACCCGATCCCCATCTCGCCCAGCATTCGCAGGAGCGAGGGGATGCCGGTATGCTCGGCGCGCGCGTCGAAGATGTAGCGAAGGCGGCGCCCTTCATCCTCCAGCGTCAATTCCCATTCCGCCAGCGCGGCGGGGATCGCCGCCATCGGCTCGGCCAGCGTCAGCACCATTTCGCGCTTGCCGAGCTTCTTCATCATCTCGGCCTTTTCCTCGACCAGAAGAAGCTGGCCCTTGGCGATCACGCCCACCCGGTCGGCCATCTCCTCGGCCTCCTCGATATAATGGGTGGTCAGGATGATGGTGACGCCACGTTCCCGCAGGCGGTGGACCAGCTTCCACATATCGCGGCGCAGTTCGACATCGACGCCCGCGGTGGGTTCGTCGAGGAACAGCAGGTCGGGTTCGTGGGAGAGCGCCTTTGCGATCAGCACCCGGCGCTTCATGCCGCCCGACAATTCCATCAGCTTGGCATGGCGCTTGTCCCAGAGCGACAGGTCGCGGAGCACCTGCTCGACATAAGCAGGGTTGGGCGCGCGACCGAACAGGCCCCGGCTGAAATTCACCGTGTCGATGACCCGCTCGAACATGTCGACCGACAATTCCTGCGGCACCAACCCGACTTTCCGCCGCGCGCCCTTGTAGTCGCGCAGCGCGTCATGCCCGTCGACCCGGATCGTACCCGCAGACGGCGTGACGATGCCGCAGACGATCGAGATCAGCGTGGTCTTGCCCGCGCCATTGGGGCCGAGCAGCGCGAAGATCTCGCCGCGCCGGATGGTCAGGTCGACCGGATGCAGCGCGGTGACGCCGCTCTTATAGGTCTTCGTCACCCCCTGGATGGACAGGATCGGGTCGGTCATGCGGCAGTCCCCCGTATTTGGCCCCCGTTGGAAGACTGCCGCTTTATCAAGCGTTTCGCGCGTCGGCGATGGCCTTTTGCAATTGTTCGATCGGTAGCGCGCCCGACAGGACGCGGTTGCCGACGATCCAGCTGGGCGTGCCGTTCAGGCCCAGGCGACTCGCCGCCTCCATGTTGCGCGCGATCTCGGCATCGGCCTGGGGCTGGAAGGCGGCGAGCTTGGTCGTGTCGACCCCGGCCGCCCTGGCCGCCGCCGCGATCGTCGCGTCGCTGACCGGCCCTCCGGCATAGAGCGCGTCGTGGAACGCCTGGAACTTGCCCTGCGACGCGGCGAGCAGGCTCATCCGCGCCGCCGCCCGGCTGGACGGCGCCAGGATCGGCAACTCGCGATAGACGATGCGCAGTTTCGGATCGGCCTCGACCAGCTGCTTGAGCAGCGGCAGGCTGGCCCGGCAATAGCCGCAATTATAGTCATAGAATTCGACCAGCGTGACATCGCCCTTGGGGTTGCCGGAATAGGCGTTGCCGAACGGCTTGGTCAGGTCGCCGCCGATCGCCGCCACCGCCTTGCCCTGTTCGCGGTCCTGAAGCCGCTGCATCGCCTCCGGGATCACCTCGGGATGGTCGAGCAGATAGGCGCGCACCGCCTCGCCCGAGGCGCCGTGCGGCGCGGCCAGTTGCTGGATGCCGATCGCGGCGCCGCCACCGATCAGGCCGCCGATCACCGCGACGGCGGCCAAGGCCTTCATGCTCATTTGCGGCGCTTCTTCTTGGAACTGGCGGCGGCGTCGGCAGAGGTCATCGCGATATCCTGCGCCCGAATCCATTCGGACGTATTGGGGGTGAGATTGGCCATCGCATAGCGCGCGCTCTGGATGGCGGTACGGGTGTCGCCCATCATGCTGGCCCGCTCGGCGGTGGCGAGCGCGGCGCGCGGCTCGTCGCCCAGCTGTTCATAGGCGGTGCCCAGCTGGATCCAGGCAAAGGGATTGTCGTCGTCGCGCTGCACCGCGACCTTCAGCACCTTCACCGCCTCGGCCAGATGGCGTTTGTCCTCGGTCGCGATCAGCGCATGGCCGAAGGTCGTCGCGATCAGCGCATTCTGCCCCGACCCCATGGTCGCGGCGCGAAGCGGGGCCAGCGCCTCTTCGGGCTTGCCCGATTCGAGCAGGATCTGGCCCTGGATTTCCTCGAAATAGGGATCGTGCGGGTCGCGCGCGATCAGCGCGGCGGCCTCCGCCTCGGCTTTGTCGGGGTATCCCGCCTTGTGATAGGCATAGGCGCGCGCATAATGCGCATAGACCGACTGGTCGCCGACCGGATATTTGATCAGCGTCGCCTCGGGCGTGGCGACATAGCCCAGCAGCTTGGCCTTCACCCGCAGGAAGCGTTCCTGCAATTTCGCATCGGCCGGCTTGTTCCAGGCGGGCGCGGCCTGGAGATCGGCGGTGAGCGCCTGGATGCGGTCGGCCGATAGCGGGTGGGTCTGCGCGAAGGGATCGATATTGGTGTAGCCGTACCGATATTGCTGGTTCTGCAACTTCTTGAAGAAGCTCAGCATGCCCTTGCCGGTGATCCCGGCGGTGGTCAGGTATCGCGCGCCCGCCGCATCGGCGCTGGATTCCTGCGTACGGCTGAACGCCAGCACCTTGCCCATCGCGGCCTGCTGTCCCGCCGCCATGATCCCCGCGCCCGCCTCGCCGCCGCCCGCCGCCATCGCGGCCAGCCCCAGCACCATCGAGAGCAGGTACATGCCCATGGCGGGCTTCATCGCGGCATCGCCCAGCACGACATGGCCATCGGCGATATGGCCCAGTTCGTGCGCGACGACGCCCTGGACCTCGTTCACATTGTCCGCCGCCTGGATCAGCCCCGAATGGACATAGACGATCTGGCCGCCCGCCACGAAGGCGTTGATCGAATCGTCGTTGATCAGGACGATCTTCACATCGCGCGGCGACAGCCCCGCCGCCTTGATCAGCGGCGCGGACATGTCGGCGAACAGCGTCTCGGTCTCCGCATCGCGCAGGATCGATTGCGCGGCGGCCGGCTGGGCCCAGAGCAGGGCGGTGGCGGCGAAGGCGGCGATCAGGCGCTTCATGATATCCTCTATCGTCGGGTCGGGCCCCGCGCACAACCGGCTTTGCAGGCGCGGATGCGATGGATAGCCTCTGGCAGCGCATGGCTGAACGCCGGGCGAACGAAAGGGGAGACGGGATGGTGGCGATGACGATCGACGAACGACCCGCGCCGGTGACGGTGCGACAGGGCCTGCTACCCTGCCGGATTCGGGCCAGCGGTGCGGAAATCCGGCGGATCGCCGACCTGCCCGCCTCCGTCGCCGCTGCGATGGACGTGGCGGCCGGTGGTGTCGTGGCCGAGGCGGGCCAGCCCTTCCATGCCACCGACGTCGCGCACCGCGATGCGCCGCCGGGGGTCCGCTTCCTGCGTGCCTATCGGGTGCGTGACCTGTGGCTGGTCTGGGTCGAGCGCGGCGGGATCGCGCATCGTTACGATGTGTTGGGGTTCCGGAACCCGCCGAATGGCATGGTGGCGGCGGTTCCGCCGAATCCGGGCCGGATGGGGCTATGCGCCGCGTCGCGCAGGCTGGCGGCGGCGCGGGGATAGGGCGGGGCTTCTTCCCCTCTCCCCTGGACAGGGGAGAGGGTTAGCGAAGCTTGCCAGCCTGCTGGCTAGCGCAGCTTGGGTGAGGGGTCGAGCGAGCCCAAAGGCTCGCGCGCTCGCCAAGCGAGCGCCCACCCCTCACCCAGCTCCGACTAAGCCTTTGCGCTCGCAAAGGCCAAGTCTGCGCAACCCTCTCCCCTCTGCGAGGGGCGAGGGAAGAACAGGCGTCTTTGCAAGTTCCACCCCCCAACAAAAACGCCCTCCTTCCGCCGGGGAAGGAGGGCGTCTTCGCGTTCAGGGCTCGGCGATCAGGCGCCGAAGGTCCGCTGCCACCAGCCGCGACGCGGGGTTTCGCCCGTGGCGGCGTCCGGCTCGGCGGTCGGGGCCGGTTCCTCGGCGGTCACGGCTTCGGCCTCGACGGGGGCTTCCTCGGCGACCGGCTCGGCGGCTGCCTTGGGGGCGGCCTTCTTGCGGGTGCGCTTGGGCTTGGCCGGGGCTTCCGCCTCGGCGGCGGGGGCCTCCTCGGCGACCGGCTCGGCAGCCGCCTTGGGGGCGGCCTTCTTGCGGGTGCGCTTGGGCTTGGCGGGGGCCTCCGCCTCGACCTCGGCGACCGGGGCGTCCGCCGCCGGAGCCTCTTCGGCCACCGGTGCCTCGACCGTTTCGCTCACCACCGGCGCGGCCTTGCGGGCGCGCGGGCGACGACGGGTCTTGGGCGCGGCTTCCGCCTCGGCCTCGGCCACCGCCAGCGGGGTGGTCACGGGGGCGGCATCGCCCGCCTCGATCGGCTCCTCGATGGTCAGCGGCGTTTCGGCCGCGTCGTCATCGCCCTCGGCAACCGGTTCGGCACCGGCGTCGGCCGCAACCTCGGTCGCGCCGCCGTCCTGGCGACGGCCACCGCGACGGCCGCGACGGCCACGACGACGGCGACCGCCTTCGCGCGGTTCACCGGACTCGGTCTCGGCTTCGGTCGCCTCGACGGCTTCGGCGGCGTTCTCCTCGCCGTCCTCGGCCTCATCGGATTCGGCTTCCTCGGTCGCCTCGGCACCTTCGCCCTGCTCGGCCTCGCCACGGTTGCGGCGACCACGACGGCGGCGGCGACGCTTGCGGCCGCCTTCGCCTTCCTCGCGGGGTTCGCGCGGCGCGGTGGCTTCGGTGGCTTCCTCCTCGACCTCGTCCTCTTCTTCCTCCTCGATCTCGTCGATCAGATCGTCCTCATCCTCCTCGACGGGCAGGAGCGTGTCGATCTTGGGGGCATAGGCGGGCGGCGGGCCGGAGGCCTCGACCGTCATGCGCGCGCCTTCTTCCTCGCGATCCGGGATGATCTCGACGGTGACGCCGTAGCGATCCTCGATCTCGGCGATGTCCGCGCGCTTGCGGTTCAGCACATAGATGGCGGCCTCCTGGCTGGCGCGCAGCGTCAGGATCGAGCCGCGACCGCGCGCGGCCTCGTCCTCGATCAGCCGCAGCGCCGACAGGCCCGAGGACGAGGCGGTGCGGACCAGGCCGGTGCCCTCGCAATGCGGGCAGGGGCGGGTGGACGCTTCCAGCACGCCGGTGCGCAGCCGCTGGCGGCTCATCTCCATCAGGCCGAAGGACGAGATGCGGCCGACCTGGATACGGGCGCGATCGTTCTTCAGCGCCTCCTTCATCGCCTTCTCGACCTTCCGGACATTGGAGTTGTTGTCCATGTCGATGAAGTCGATGACGACGAGGCCCGCCATGTCGCGCAGACGCAGCTGGCGCGCGATTTCCTGCGCGGCTTCCAGGTTGGTCGCGGTCGCGGTCTGCTCGATATTATGCTCGCGGGTCGAACGGCCGGAGTTGATGTCGATCGACACCAGTGCCTCGGTCGGATTGATGACCAGATAGCCGCCCGACTTCAGCTGCACGACCGGATTGTACATCGCGGCCAGCTGGTCCTCGACATGCGCGCGCTGGAACAGCGGCACGGCGTCGGCATATTGCTTCACCCGGCGCGCATGGGCGGGCATGAGCAGGCGCATGAAGTCCTTCGCCTGGCGATAGCCTTCCTCGCCCTCGACGATCACTTCCTCGATCTCGCGATTGTAGATGTCGCGGATCGCGCGCTTGATCAGGTCGCTGTCGCCATAGATCAGCGCGGGCGCCGAGGAATGCAGCGTCTTTTCGCGGATGCCGTCCCACAGGCGCGCCAGATAATCGAAGTCGCGCTTGATCTCGGTCTTGGTCCGCTGGAGCCCGGCGGTGCGGACGATGCAGCCCATGGTCGAGGGCAGCGCCATGTCGGCCATGATGGTCTTCAGGCGCTTGCGGTCGGCCGCGTTCGAGATCTTCCGGCTGATGCCGCCGCCATGGCTCGTGTTGGGCATCAGCACGCAGTAACGACCCGCCAGCGACAGGTAGGTGGTCAGCGCCGCGCCCTTGTTGCCGCGCTCTTCCTTGACGATCTGGACCAGCAGCACCTGGCGGCGATGGATGACGTCCTGGATCTTGTAGCGGCGGCGCAGATTCTGGCGACGCTGGCGCAGCGCCTCGACCTGATCGTCATTGACGGTCGACTTGCGGGCGCGCGGGGCGGCGCCATTCTCTTCGCCGTCCTCGTCGTCGTGATGGTCGTCGGCGTGATCGTCATGATCCTCGCCGTCGTGATCCTCGTCATCCTCGGCGTCGAGCTCGGCGCGCAGCGCGGCCTCTTCGGCGGCATGCTCGGCCTCTTCGCGGAGCAGGGCTTCGCGATCTTCCTTGGGGATCTGGTAATAGTCGGGGTGGATTTCCGAAAAGGCCAGAAAGCCGTGACGGTTGCCGCCGTAATCGACGAAGGCCGCCTGCAGCGACGGTTCGACGCGGGTCACCTTGGCGAGGTAGATATTGCCCTTGAGCTGCTTGCGCTCGGCCGACTCGAAGTCGAATTCCTCGATCCGGTTACCCTTGACGACCGCCACGCGGGTTTCTTCCCGGTGGCGTGCGTCGATCAGCATACGCGTGGTCATTATGAAGTCTCCACGCGCGCGTCGGGCCCGGTGGCAGCCGTCGCGCGCGGTAAATAAGGTGGGCGGCGGCGCGGGGCGCCGGTCCGCTGGAAAAAACGGAATGCGTGTCGGCCGCAGCCGCAGCGCCGGCAACGGGGCCGGTGCGGATCCACGACACCGCGTTCCCGCCGGCATGGGCCGGTCGGACTGCGGGGTGGATCATATGCGTCATGCGAGCGTCAACCTGGTTGGCCCTGGCGCGAAAGCCTTCGCGTTCCCGGCCCTTGATGGATGGCCCCGCCCCGATCGTGGGAGAGGTGATCGGGGTCGGGGTCCACCGGATTGCTAGCATCATCGGAACGTTTGCGCAACAGGCGGAAAACTGCCGATTCTCCCGGCCAGAAAATGCCGAATTGCCGGTTAACCATGGGTGGAAAGGCTGGATACAGCTGCGCGGCGTTACCCCCGAATGTCGATCGACCGATCGCCGAAAAGGGTTTTGGGGTGATGGCTTTTCGCTGGACCAGCGGCCGGCGGGCGCGGCATGTACGCCGCGTCGTGTTGATGCTGATCGCTTTTCTGATGGGGGTGTTCGCGCCGGCGGGTGCGTGGGCCGCCACGATTCGCAAGGTCGTGGTGCGCGGCGCGCAGGTGATCATCCGGTTCGATACACCCGTCAAACGCGCGCGCAGCGTCATGCTGGACGAGCCGCGCCGCGTGTCGATCGACGTGACCGGCGCCTCGCCGAACGCGCTGGCGGTGCGCGAAGGGGTGGTGCGCGGCCTGACCCAGCGGCGAATCAAGCCCGACGTCACCCGCCTGGATTTCGACCTGGCGGAGAATGCGACGATCTTCGACGGCGGCTTCGACGAGGACGGGCGGCAATTGTCGCTGACCCTGAAGCCGGTGCGCCAGGGCTATACCCAGGCGAGCTTCGCCGGCGCGCTCGACTTCTTTCCCTTCCATTTCCAGCGCAAGCCCACCTATGCGCTGTCGGTGCCGGTCCCGGCGGCGACGCGCGCTTTGCCGCTGCCACGGGTCAAGGGCGCCGACGACCGCCCGCTGGTGGTGATCGATGCGGGGCATGGCGGGGTCGATCCCGGCGCGATCAATCCGCAGACGGGACTGCGCGAAAAGGATGTGACGCTCGCCATCGCCAAGGCGATTCGCGACACTTTGGTGGCGTCGGGCCGGGTCCGCGCGGCGCTGACCCGCGAGGACGACCGCTATATCCTCCACCGCGAACGCTATAATATCGCGCGGCGGCTGCATGCCGACCTGTTCATCTCGATCCATTGCGACAGCGCGGGCGCGGGCGAGGCGCGCGGGGCCACCGCCTATACCCTGTCCGACGTCGCCTCCGACAAGGAGGCCGCGCGGCTGGCGGCGCGCGAGAACAAGGCGGACGTGATCGCGGGCGTCGATCTGGGCGGGAACAGCGACGTATCCTCGATCCTGATCGACCTGACCCAGCGCGAGACGATGAACGCCTCGGCCAGCTTCGCGCGCCTGCTGGGCCGCGAGGCGCAGCCGCTGATCCCGGTCAAGCCGGTCTTCCACCGCATGGCCTCGCTGATGGTGCTCAAGGCGCCCGACATGCCATCGATCCTGTTCGAGACGGGCTATATCTCGAACATGCAGGACGCGGCGTTCCTGGCCAGCAAGGACGGGCAGAAGCGGATCGCGCAGGCGGTGCTCCAGGCGGTCGAGGTGCATTTCGCGCGGCGGATGGCGTCGCGCTGAGCCCGCCGGAGATCGGGGCGAACCCGTCCGGCAACACTCGTTAAACTTTTGCGGTTAGGGTCATTTTCCAATGACCGATTATGTAGAACAGCTTGAGGGGCAGTATCGGCGCACGACGGAGCAGCTGGCCCTATATCGCCGCGCCTGCGCGTCGCCGGTGCTGGACCTGGCCGCGCTGTGCGCCGCCCGGCACGGCCTGCTTTCCGCCAGCACCGCGCGCGCCAAATTCCTCCAGACGGAAATCTATCCGCTGATCCTGCGCGGCCAGGGCGATGCCTTCGCGGCCCGCATCGAGGAACTCGACAGGGACCTCGCCGTCAAGCGGCGGCTGTCGAGCGGACATATCGCACAGTGGTCGACGGCGGCGGTGCAGGCGGATTGGCCGGGCTATAAGGTGGCTTCGGCGCAAATCGTTCGCCTGGTCGAGACGCGCCTGGTGCTCGAGAAAGCGGTCATCCTGCCCGCGCTTCGCACGCTGGCGATGCGGCGCGTGGCGTAACGGGCGCGACCGATGAAGGACTATTACGACATCGCGTTCGACGAGCGCGCCCGGATTCTGCACATCACGACCAACGGCTTCTGGTCGCTGGCGGTGACGACGATGTTCTCGGCCGATCTGCTGGCGCGCGGGACCGCGATCCGGATCCGGCACGGGACGTTCTGCACGCTGGCCGATCTGCGCAAGGCGCCCATCCAGCCGCTGCCGGTGATCGACGCGCTCGCGGCGATGATGCCCAAGGCGCTGAAGCTGACCTCCGCCCCGATCGCGGCGGTCGCGGGGTCCAGCCTCGCCAAGTTGCAGACCGAGCGCTATCTGGTCGGCCCCAATTGCCGGACCTTCCTCAGCCATGACGAGGCCGTGGCGTGGCTGGCGGAGGCGTCGCTGCCCGTGCGGGCGTGATGCCGCGGCGGCGCGGGGCGCCATGTCTGGCCCCCATCGCCGGATCGGCGTAAGGGGCGGGCGATGATCCGCGTCTGTGCCCTTTACCGTTTCGCCCCTTTCCCCGATCCCGCCGCGCTGCGCGAACCGCTGCTCGCCGTTGCGGAGGCCAATGAGATTCGCGGCACGCTGCTGCTGGCGGCCGAGGGGATCAACGGCACCATTGCGGGCAGCCATGACGGGATCGCGGCCGTGCTGGACCATATCCGCACGCTGCCCGGCTGCGCCGATCTGGACTATAAGGACTCGACCGCCGAGACGATGCCGTTCCACCGGATGAAGGTGCGGCTGAAGCGCGAGATCGTGTCGATGGGCGTGGACGGCATCGACCCGACCCGCGAGGTCGGGACCTATGTCGCGGGGGCGGAATGGAACGCGCTGATCGCCGATCCGCAGACCGTGTTGATCGACACGCGCAACGATTACGAGGTTGCGATCGGCAGCTTCGACGGCGCGGTCGATCCGAAGACGAAGAGCTTCCGCGACTTTCCCGCCTGGTTCCGCGATCACCGTGACGAACTGATGGCGGGCAAGAGCCGGGTCGCGATGTTCTGCACCGGCGGGATACGCTGCGAAAAGGCGACCGCCTTCCTGAAGGCCGAAGGGGTGGAGGATGTCTTCCACCTGGACGGCGGCATCCTGAAATATCTGGAGACGATGCCCGAGGAGGAGAGCCGCTGGCAGGGCGAATGCTTCGTCTTCGATGCGCGCGTGGCGGTGGGGCATGGGCTGGCGCAGGGCTCGCATGCGCTATGCCATGGCTGCCGGATGCCGGTCAGCCCCGAGGATCGCGCATCGCCGCTCTATGTCGAGGGGGTCAGCTGCCCCGCCTGTCACGGCACCCGCGACCCCGAGCGGCTGGCCGCCTATGCCGAGCGGCACCGGCAGGAGCGGCTGGCGGCGGCGCGGGGGCAGGCGCATGTCGGCGCGCGCCTTGCCCCCTCGGCCGGTGCCGACCCCGCCCTCGGCCCGGATCGCGACGAGCCGCCCGCCGCCTGACGCGGGCGTGACGGCTGGCAGGTGGCAAGCCGGAGCGAACCTGCTACACGGACCGTCGCAAAATCATGGCCGTCACCTTCTCCCATCCGTCCGAAGCCCTCGAAACGCCGCGTCGCCCGCCATGGCGCCGCTGGTGGGTGAGGCTGTCGGCCGCGCTCGCCCTGCTGGCCGTGATCGGCGCGGGCCTGTTCTGGTTCCTGTTCATGCACGACCTGCCCTCGGTCGATGCGCTCAAGGCCTATGAGCCGCCGCTGCCCACCCATGTCCGCGGCATCGACGGCACCCCGATCCAGTCCTATGCGCGCGAACGCCGGGTCGAGCTGTCCTATAACGAATATCCGCCGCTGCTCGTGCGCGCGTTCCTGGCGGCGGAGGACAAGACCTTTTTCGAACATGGCGGCGTCGACTATCCGGGGCTGGCGGGCGCGGTGCTCGACTATGCGCAGAAATGGGGCACCGGGCGGCGCGCGCGCGGCGGTTCGACCATCACCCAGCAGGTCGCCAAGAACCTGCTGATCGGCAACGCCTATTCTCCGACGCGCAAGGTGCGCGAGGCGATCCTGGCGTATAAGATCGAGAATGCGCTGACCAAGCCGCAGATCCTGGAGCTGTATCTCAACCAGATCGCGCTGGGGCGGAACGCCTTTGGCGTCGAGGCGGCGTCGCATGCCTATTTCGACAAGGAACTGAACGAGCTGACGCTCGGCCAGATGGCCTATCTGGCGGTGCTGCCCAAGGGGCCGTCCAATTACGATCCCATCCGCCATCCCGACCGCGCGCTGGAGCGGCGCGGCTATGTGCTGGGCGAGATGCTGCGCAACAACTTCATCACCCGCGCGCAATATGACGCGGCGATGGCCGAGCCGCTGGGCACGGTGCTGCGCCGCACCCCCAAATATGCGCAGGTCGGCGGCTATTTCGTCGAGGAGGTCCGGCGTCAGCTGATCAAGCAGTTCGGCGAGAACGCCAAGAGCGGGCCGCACAGCGTCTATGACGGCGGGCTGTGGGTGCGCACCTCGCTCGACACGCGGCTCCAGGATCTGGCGACCCAGGCGCTGCGCGACGGGCTGGTCCGGTTCGAGGGTGGGCGCGGCTGGTCCGGGCCGATCCGGCACGAGACGATCGACGACAGCAACTGGCAACAGGTGCTGCTCAACACCAATATCGCGCTCGACTATCGCGACTGGCGCGCCGGGATCGTCACCGGCAAGGGCGGCAGCGAGGCGACGATCGGCTTCGCCAATGGTCGCACCGGCACGCTGCCGCGCAGCCTGGCGCAGATGCCGCGCCGGGGCATGGCCGCGACCGCGTTCAGCGCGCTGAAGGTCGGCGACATCGTCGCGGTCGCGCCCGAAGGCGGCGTGTTCGGCCTGCGCTCGATCCCGCGCATCTCGGGCGGCTTCGTGGTCGAGGAACCCGCAAGCGGCCGCGTGCTGGCGATGCAGGGTGGATTCGACGCCCGGCTCCAGGCGTTCAACCGCGCCACCCAGGCCCAGCGCCAGCCGGGCTCGACGATCAAGCCGATCGTCTATTCCGCCGCGCTCGACCATGGCATGACCCCGGCTTCGATCATCGTCGACGGCCCCTTCTGTGTCGACCAGGGCGCAGGGCTGGGCACCAAATGCTTCCGCAACTTCGGCAATTCGGCCGGCGCGGGTCCGCACACCATGCGCTGGGGCATCGAGCAGTCGCGCAACCTGATGACCGTGCGCACCGCCTCGACCGTCGGCATGAAGAACGTCGTCGCGATGATCAAGCAGATGGGGATCGGCGATTTTCCGCCCTATCTGGCCTATGCGCTGGGCGCGGGCGAGACGACGGTGGGGCAGATGGTCAACGCCTATGCGATCCTGGCCAATAACGGGCGCGGCGGCGATCCCTCGCTGATCGACTTCGTCCAGGACCGGCATGGCAAGGTGATCTGGCCGGAGAATTGGCGCGCCTGCGACCGTTGCAACATGGCCGATTATGACGGCAAGCCGATGCCGCGCCCGGTTTCGCACCAGCGGCAGGTGCTGGACGCCATGACCGCCTATCAGATGGTCCATATCACCGAGGGCGTGATCCAGCGCGGCACCGCGACCGGCCTGCGCGACCTCGACCGCCCGATGTTCGGCAAGACCGGCACCAATAACGGCCCGACCGATGTCTGGTTCGTCGGCGGCACGCCGCAATTCGTCGGCGGCCTCTATATCGGCTACGACCATCCGCGTTCGCTGGGCGGCTATGCGCAGGGCGGGACGGTCGCGGTGCCGATCTTCCGCGAATTTGCCGAAAAGGCCTATGAAGGGCTGGACAAGCTGCCCTTCCGCGCGCCGCCGGGCATCCGCATGGTGCGGATCGACCGGGCGAGCGGACGGCCGGTCTATGGCACCTTCCCGACCGGCGACGATCCCAAGCCCGCCGTGATCTGGGAGGCGTTCAAGCCCGAGAGCGAGCCGCGCCGCCGCGCCCGCCGCGCAGGGCCCGCGACCGAGGCCCCCGCGACGCCGACCGACCCCGCCACCCCGGCGGCGCCCCGCGACAGCGATTTCTTGCAAAGAGAAGGCGGAATCTACTAGCCCGCTTCCCATATTCGTTTTGCCGTCCCCGTTCGGACGGCCGCACGACCGATTCGGAGAATTTTCATGCGCGCAGAAGCGCAGGCTCATGTCGACACGATCAAGGATGCCCTGGAGCTGCTGCGCCGCTTCCTCGACTGGGACCGCGCGCTGCGCCGCCTGGACGAGCTGAACGCGCGCGTCGAGGACCAGGCGCTGTGGAACGACCCCAAACAGGCGCAGGCCGTGATGCGCGAGCGTCGTCGTCTGGACGAGGCGATCACCGCCACCCGCGCCATCGAGAACGAGCTGTCGGGCACGGTCGAGCTGATCGAGCTGGCCGAGATGGAGGGCGACGAGGAGCTGGAGAAGGAAGCCGTCACCAGCCTGGGCGAACTCGCCAAGCGGGCTGAGGCCGACAAGGTCAAGGCGCTGCTGGCAGGGGAAGCCGACGCCAACGACACGTATCTGGAAATCAACGCGGGCGCGGGCGGCACCGAGAGCCAGGACTGGGCCGGGATGCTCCAGCGCATGTATACGCGCTGGGCCGAGCGGCACGGCATGAAGGTCGAGCTGATCGACTTCCATGCGGGCGAGCAGGCCGGGATCAAGTCGGCGACGCTGCTGGTCAAGGGCGAGAACGCCTATGGCTATGCCAAGACCGAGTCGGGCGTGCACCGGCTGGTGCGGATCAGCCCGTACGACTCCGCCGCACGTCGCCACACCAGCTTTTCCAGCGTCTGGGTCTATCCGGTGATCGACGACAATATCGAGGTCGAGATCAACGAGAGCGAGCTGCGCATCGACACCTACCGCGCGTCGGGCGCGGGTGGTCAGCACATCAACACCACCGACTCGGCGGTCCGCATCACCCACCTGCCGACCGGCATCGTGGTGCAGTGCCAGAACCAGCGGTCGCAGCACAAGAACAAGGCCGAGGCCTATAACCAGCTCCGCGCCCGCCTGTACGAGCGCGAACTGGCCGAGCGCGAGGCGGCGGCCAATGCGCAGAACGCGACCAAGACCGATATCGGCTGGGGCCACCAGATCCGCTCCTATGTCCTCCAGCCCTATCAGCTGGTGAAGGATCTGCGGACCGGCGTCACCTCGACCGCGCCCGGCGACGTGCTGGACGGCGATCTCGACTCGTTCATGGCGGCGGCGCTGTCGCAGCGCGTGACCGGCGAGGCGGTCGCGGTGGAGGATGTCGACTAAGATGCGTATCCAGGGGGCGGGATCGATCCTGGCGGCGGCACTCGTCATCGCGCTGGGGGGCGCGGTGGCGGCGTGCGACGGCTCCAAGCCGCTGATCCAGCGCGACGAGGACAAGCCCGGACCCTTTCCGGCGGCGGACCGCCCGGTCGCCGACGTGGTATCGGCGCGCTGGTCGAGCGAGGATGCGCGGGACCGGCTGCGCGAGGCGGACCAGGTGATGGACCGCGCCAAGATCCGCCCCGGCATGACCGTCGCCGATATCGGCGCGGGCGAGGGCTATTACACCGTCCGCCTGGCGCAGCGCGTCGGCAAGCAGGGGCGGGTGCTGGCCGAGGACATCGTCGCGGCCTGGCGCGACCGGCTGGCCGACCGCGTCGCGCGTGAGCGGCTGGACAATGTCAGCGTCCGGCTGGGCGAGCCCGCCGATCCCAAGCTGCCGCCGAACAGCTTCGACCGGGTGCTGATGGTCCATATGTATCACGAGATCGACCAGCCCTATGAGTTTCTCTGGCGGCTGTTCCCTGCGCTGAAGCCCGACGGGCTGGTCGTGGTGGTCGACGCCAATCGCCGCACCCGCGCGCACGGCACCCCGCCCGAACTGTTGAAATGCGAGTTCGAGGCGGTCGGCTTCACCCAGGTCTCGATCGAGAACATGCCCTCGGCGGGCGGCTATCTGGCCACGTTCCGCGCGACCGGGCCGCGCCCCGAACCCGACACGATCCGCCCCTGTCGGATGCCGGGCAACTGAGCCGGGACCCTTACGTCGTCATTGCACCGACAGACTTGGAACATGGCATATTTGTCATGTATTGATCGGTCATCGGTCCCGCACGGGGCCGATACGCCACCGGCCAGCATGGGCCGGGGCACGCCAAGGAGAAGACCATGACCATGTTGTTGATCGCCGGGCTGGTGCTCGGCACCGCCGCCGCATCCGATGGAGCGATCGAGCATCGGATGCAGCTGGACCATCATTCCGGGCCGGTCGCGGTCCGCTACAGCGCCGATGTCGGCGTGACCCATAAACAGATCGGCGCGGTCGCCACCGGCGGCCGCCCCTCGACGCTGCGGTGCCTGTGGAGCGCCAATGTGACCGTCCATCGCGAGGCGCGGGCGACCACCGGCACGACCCTGAGCCGCAGCGCGGCGCGCGACGGCGTGATCGAGGGCAGCCGTCCGGGCTGGTGCAGCACCCAGCGCGCGGCGATCGCGCGCGAGGTGGCGCAGCGCCAGGACGCGGTGCGCGATCATGTCCAGGCGGTGGCGCAGGAGGATCATCCCACGCTGCGCGCCGAGATGGATCGTCTCCATGCCGAGACGCGCGCCGGATGACCATGACGCACAAGGCCCTGTGGGTGGCAGCGTCGATGCTCGCCCCGATCGTCGCGGCGCATCCCGCCACCGCGCAGGATCGCCCCGCCATCGGGGTCGAGCTGGACAGCGACGAGAATCGCCGTGGCCTGAGCTGGAGCGGGGGGCGGGTGTCGCCCTCCGCCGACATCTTCGCGACCCGTGGCGCGCTGGAGGCGAGCGGCCGGATCGTGGCGTTGCGCGAATCGGACCGTCATGGCGGCGCGGGCCTGGTCGGCGACCTGACGCTCGGCGCCAGCACGCTGGTCGGGCCGGTGACGCTGCGCGGCCGGGTGACGGGGCATCTGTTCGGCGGCGCGGGCTTCGACGCCGATTATATCGAGTTGGGCGGCGGCGCATCCTATACGCTGGGGCCGGTCCAGCTGGACGCCGGTGCGGATTACGCCCCGTCGCAGGACGCGATCGGCGGCGACAATCTCTATCTCCATGCGGGTGCGCAGGCGGGTGTGCCGGGCACGCCCTGGACCGTGCTGGCCGGGGTCGGCCATTCGACCGGCCAGACCGACAATGCCGCGCGCGCCGCCCGGCTGCGACCCGGCGGCGACTATAGCGACTGGCGGATCGGCGTGGAGCATGTCGCGGGGCCGGTGACGCTGGGGCTGGACTATGTCGGCACCGACGTGTCGGAACGGGCGGCATCGGCCTTCCCGCTGGCCGATGCGCGGCATTCGGGCGACCGGCTGGTCGGGCGCGTGCGGTTCTCCTTCTGAACGGAGCGCGGCGCCGATCGGCCTTCATAACATCCCCTGATCGCGCAGGCTGACCACCGCGCCCCGCGACAGGATCAGATGGTCGAGCAGCATCACGTCCAGCACCGCCAGCCCCTGCGCCAGCCGCCGGGTCAGCGTCAGATCGGCGGCGCTGGGGCGGGGATCGCCGTCCGGATGGTTGTGCGCCATCACCACCGCCTTCGCCGCCAGCAGGATCGCGTCGCGCGCCACCCGCGCCAGGGGGACGCCGACCGAATCGGCATGGCCCGCGACATGGCGCAATCCCAACAAGGTCCGTTCCGAACCCAGAAAGGCGATCCCCAGCGCCTCACCGCCGGTCCGGTCCAGCCCGGCGAACAGCCGACACGCATCCTGTCGCGTGCGGATTCGCAAGGGAGGGCGAAGAAGGGTGGCCATTCCCGGCCCTGCTTCACCCCGGCGTCGAAAGCATCTTCAGCCCGCACCGATCCGGTCGCGCTTGGCGCGGGGCGTGCGCGGCGCTAGGCCCGGGCTATGCGGCAATATCTCGACCTCATGGACCGGGTTCTGACCCACGGCGTGCAACAGATGGACCGGACCGGCACCGGCACCCTGTCGGTGTTCGGCCATCAGATGCGATTCGATCTGGCCCAGGGCTTTCCCGCCCTGACCACCAAGAAGCTCCACCTGCGCTCGATCATCGTCGAGCTTTTGTGGTTCCTGCGCGGCGACACCAATGTCCGCTGGCTTCAGGAGCGGAAGGTCAGCATCTGGGACGAATGGGCCGATGCGCAGGGCGATCTCGGTCCCGTCTATGGCAAGCAGTGGCGCGACTGGGCGACGGCGGACGGCCGCCAGATCGACCAGATCGCCGAGCTGGTGGAGCAGATCCGCACCCAGCCCGCCTCGCGTCGCCAGATCGTGTCCGCGTGGAACCCCGGCGACCTGCACGCCATGGCGCTCGCGCCCTGCCACTGCCTGTTCCAGACGCATGTCGCGAACGGGCGGCTGTCGCTGCAACTCTATCAGCGCTCGGCGGACATCTTCCTGGGCGTGCCGTTCAACATCTCCTCCTATGCGCTGCTGACCCATATGCTGGCGCAGCAATGCGATCTGGAGGTGGGCGAGTTCATCTGGACCGGCGGCGACTGCCATCTGTACCTGAACCATCTCGACCAGGCGCGCACCCAGCTGGGCCGCGAGCCCGGCGCGCTGCCCCGGCTGGAGATCGTGCGCAAACCCGATGCGATCGATGGCTATGAGCCCGAAGATTTCGTCCTGCACGATTATGTCGCACAGCCGCATATCAAGGCGGCGGTGGCGATATGATCGTCTTCGTGCTGGCGCGGGCGCGCAACGGCGTGATCGGGCGCGACGGCCAGCTCCCCTGGCACCTTCCCGCCGACCTGAAGCATTTCAAGGCGCAGACCATCGGCAAGCCGATGATCATGGGCCGCAAGACCTTCGAGAGCTTTCCGGCACCCTTGCCCGGACGGCGGCATATCGTCCTGACCCGCGATCCGCACTGGAGCGCCGAGGGGGCCGAGGTCGCGCATGACGTCGAGTCCGCCTTGGCGCTGGCGGGAGCGGGCGATGTCGCGGTGATCGGCGGCGCGGAGATCTTCGCGCTCTTCCTGCCGCGCGCCGACCGGATCGAACTGACCGAGATCGACGCGGAGCCCGAGGGCGATGCGGTGGTCCCGGCCTTTACCGGATGGCATGAGACCCGGCGCGAGACGCATCCGGCCGAACAGGGGCGTCCCGCTTATGCCTTCGTCTCACTGGTGAGGTGATGATCGGCTGACCGGGATTTCCGCTGTCCGTTGCGCGATGGGCATCGGCAAGCGCCGCAAAGCCTTCTATGACGGGCGGGCGCGTCGATCATGAGGCGCGATGATCCTATCGGACGGGCAAGATCGCATGATCTGGGAAGCGCAGCGGCAGGCGGAGGAACGATGGGACGCCGAGCGGGAGGCCATGCTGTTCCTGGAGGCGCACCGGCTGGCGCATACGCCCGACAGCCATGCGGTGGCGCTTCACGCCTTGCGCCATCCCGGCAGCGTGCTGGGCCGCGAGGTCGCGCGGCGGACCGATGGCGGCGTCCGCCTTACGCCCGACGATGTCGATTCGCTCCGCCCGCTGCTGCGCGTGCACGAGGAGGCGGGGCACAGCCATGAGGCCTGGCAACGCGACCTGGGCGTCCAGGCCGAACGGCTCGAGTCGCTGACCACCGACGCGCGGCAGATCACCCGCGACTTCACCAGCGACATGGCCGCGCTGTCCGGCGTGGACCGGGATGCGCCGGAGGCGAGGGGCGCGGGGGACGTGGCCGGTCTGCTCGAACAGTTGATCGCGCGCATCGCGAAGACCGAGCGCGAGCTGGCCGAGCTGTCGGGCCATATCGCGGCGCTGCGCGACCGGATCGACACGGTGCCGCGCAACGAGGATGTCGACCCGCTGACCGGCGTGATGACCCCGACCGGCGCGCGCCAGATGATCGCGGAGCTGCCCGACCTTGCGCATGGCTATGTCCTGGCGAGCTGCGGGCTGGACGATCTCGACGCGATCGAGGCGCGATATGGCCGGTCGGTGGCGGACAATGTCGTGCGCGCCTTCGTCGCGACGCTGCGCCAGAGCTGTGTCGGTGCCGACATCATCCGCTGGCAGGACAATCTGTTCGTCCTGCTGTTGCGCGGCCGCCCGCTGTCGCATCTGGCGATGATGATGGAGGAGGCGCGCGGGGCGATGCTGGCGCGCACGCTGCGGCTGCGAGGATCGGGCGAGCCGATCGGGGTCGTCACCCTGTCGGCGGGCGTCGCCATGGGGCAGGGCATGGAGCTGCCGGAGGTGCTCGACCGGGCCGAGGCCTTTCGCGCGGTGGCCAGCGCGGGGCAGGGCAATCGCGTCGTGTCGCGCGCCTAGCCAATTCGCGCGGGCCTGTTATAGCGCGCGCCCATGCAGCGTCTTGATGGCGTGAGCCCCGTTCCGGCCCATCTGGCCGGCGGGATCGTCGCGCTGGGCAATTTCGACGGATTCCATCTCGGCCACCAGGCGGTGGTTGGGGCCGCCGTTTCGCGCGCGCGCGCCGAGGGGCGTCCGGCGCTGGTGGCGACCTTCGATCCGCATCCGATTCGCCTGTTCAAGCCCGACGCCGCGCCGTTCCGCCTGACCACGCTCGACCAGCGCGAGCGGTTGTTCGCCGAGGCGGGGGTGGATGCGATGGTCGTGTTCGGCTTCGACACCGCGCTGGCGGCGCTGAGCGCGCAGGAATTCGTCGAGCAGCGGCTGCTGGGCGCGCTGCGGGTCGGCGGCGTCGTGACCGGTGAGGACTTCACTTTCGGCCGGGGGCGCAGCGGCACGGTCGCGACCCTGCGCGAATGGGGTCGGCGGCAGGGCTTCTCGACCGAGACGGTCGCGCCGGTGACGCTGGACGGCGAGCCGGTCTCGTCGAGCCGGATCCGCGCCGCGTTGATCGCCGGAAACCCGCGCGAGGCGGCCCGGCTGCTGACCCGGCCGTTCGCGATAGAGGGCGTGGTCCAGCATGGCGACAAGCTGGGCCGCACCATCGGCTATCCCACCGCCAATCTCGACATGGGGCATTATCTGCGCCCGGCTTACGGCATCTATGCGGTGCGCGGGACGCTGGACGACGGGCGGGTGCTGGACGGTGCGGCCAATCTGGGCATCCGGCCCAGCTTCGACCCACCCAAGGAATTGCTGGAGCCGCATTTCTTCGACTTTGTGGGCGATCTGTACGGGCGGACGCTGTCGGTCGCGCTGATCGACTATCTGCGGCCCGAGGCTAAGTTCGACACGCTCGACGCGCTGATCGCGCAGATGGACGGCGATTGCGCCCGCGCGCGCGACATTCTCGCCCGTGCATAATCCGGCATGACGTGTTAACCTAAAGTCGTTAAGGGCGTGTCCCCTATGACCGACGCGCCCGATTATCGCGACACCGTCTTCCTGCCGAAGACCGATTTCCCCATGAAGGCGGGGCTTGCCGCCAAGGAACCGGCGATTCTGGATCGCTGGGCCAAGATGGGGCTGTACGACCGCCTCCGCCGCGAGCGGGCCGGGCGCGAGCGGTTCATCCTGCATGACGGCCCGCCTTATGCGAATGGCGACATTCACATGGGCCATGCGCTCAACAAGGTGCTGAAGGACATCATCGTCCGTTCGCAGACCCTGCTGGGCAAGGACGCTCCTTACGTCCCCGGCTGGGATTGTCACGGCCTGCCGATCGAGTGGAAGGTCGAGGAGGCGTATCGCGCCAAGAAGCTGAACAAGGACGAGGTGCCGGTCGCGCAGTTCCGCGCCGAGTGCCGCGCCTATGCCGACACCTGGGTCGGCACGCAAAAGGCGCAGTTCGAGCGGCTGGGCATCGTGGGCGACTGGGCGAACCCCTATCTGACCATGACCTATGACGCCGAGGCGGTGATCGCGGGCGAGCTGTTGAAGTTCGCCGAATCGGGCCAGCTCTATCGCGGCGCCAAGCCGGTGATGTGGTCGCCGGTCGAAAAGACCGCGCTGGCCGAGGCAGAGGTCGAATATGAGGACATCGTCTCGACCCAGATCGATGTCGGGTTCGAGGTCGCATCCTGCCCCGAATATCCCGATCTGGTCGGTGCGCTGGCGGTCATCTGGACGACGACCCCCTGGACGATCCCGGTCAACCAGGCGCTCAGCTATGGCGAGGCGATCGACTATCTGCATTTCGAATGCGATGGCCGTCGCTATCTGGTTGCCGAGCCGCTGCTGCCCGCCTTCACCAAGCGCACCGGCATCACGATGAAGGGCTTTATCGGTCTGGTGAAGGGTCCGGTGCTGGAAGGCGCGACCGCCAAGCACCCGATGCACGCGCTGGGCGGTTTCTTCGCCAAGCCGCGTCCGTTCCTGGCGGGCGCTTTCGTCACCACCGACGCGGGTACGGGCCTGGTCCACATGGCCCCCGATCACGGCGAGGACGACTTCCTGCTGTGCAAGGCGCATGGGATCGACCCGGTCTTCGCGGTGCAGGGCGACGGCACCTACCGCGCCGACTGGGCCTGGCTGGGCGGCCAGGGCAGCGTCATCAACAAGAAGTTCGTCTCCGCCGAAGGGCCGATCTGCTCGGACCTGCGCGAAGTCGGCGCGCTGCTGTCAGCCTCGGACGATTTCCAGCACAGCTATCCGCATAGCTGGCGCTCGAAGGCCAAAGTCATCTTCCGCGCGACGCCGCAATGGTTCATCCCGATGGACCGCGCCGAGGCACCGGTCGATCCGACGCTCGCCATGGCGAATGTCGATCCGATCTCGGGCGTGACGCCGCTCCTCACCGTGCCGCTGGGCAATGGCGCGACGCTGCGCCAGACCGCGCTCGACGCGATCGAGCGGACCCGCTGGGTGCCCGAGCGCAGCCGCAACCGCATCCGCTCGATGGTCGAGGGGCGCCCCGACTGGGTCATCAGCCGCCAGCGCGCCTGGGGCGTGCCGATCGCGCTTTATGTGAACCGCCAGACCGGCGAATATCTGGCCGACAAGGCGGTCAATGCGCGCATCCTCGACGCCTTCCGCGAAGGCGGGGCGGATGCGTGGTTCACCGCCGACCATCAGGCGCTGCTGGGCGCTGATTACGACCTCGCCGATTTCGAGCCGGTCAACGACATCCTCGACGTGTGGTTCGACTCCGGCTCGACCCACGCCTTCGTGATCGAGGCGCGCTATGGCGAGGGCACGCGTGCGAATCTGTATCTCGAAGGCTCGGACCAGCATCGCGGCTGGTTCCAGTCGTCGCTGCTGGAGTCGTGCGGCACGCGTGGACGCGCGCCCTATGACGCGGTGCTGACCCATGGCTTCGCGCTCGACGGGCAGGGGCGCAAAATGTCCAAGTCGCTGGGCAATGTCGTCGATCCGCTGAAGATCATCGGCGAGTCGGGCGCCGACATCCTGCGCATCTGGACCGCCTCGACCGATTATTTCGAGGATGTGCGCATCGGCAAGGAGGTGCTCGCCACCGCCTCGGACAGCTATCGCAAGCTGCGCAACACCTTCCGCTATCTGCTCGGTGCGCTCGACGGATTCACGGAAGAGGAGCGCATCTCGTTCGACGCGATGCCCGAGCTGGAGCGTTATGTCCTGGCCCGTCTGACCGCGCTCGACACGGAACTGCGCCGGGCGGCCGACGCCTATGAGTTCAACCGCTATCTGCGCGCGCTGACCGATTTCGCGAATGAGGACCTGTCGGCCTTCTTCTTCGATATCCGCAAGGACTCGCTCTATTGCGACGCCGCGACCGATCCCAAGCGGCGCAGCTATCGCACCGTGCTCGACATCCTGTTCCATGCGCTGGTCCGCTATGCCGCGCCGATCCTGTGCTTCACCGCCGAGGAAGTGTGGCAGGCGCGCTATCCGTCGGAGGATGGTTCGGTCCATCTGCTCGAATGGCCGGTGCTGCCGCAGCTGGGCGAGGACGAGGCGCTGATGGCGCGCTGGGCCGAGATCCGCGGGCTGCGCGCGCAGGTGACCGAGGCGATCGAGCCGCTGCGCCGCGAAAAGACCGTGCGCTCGTCCAACGAGGCCGAGGTGACGGTGCCGTCGCTGCCGCTCGAGCCGCATGCGCTGGCCGAGGCGTTCATCGTCGCCGATGTGGCGCTGGCCGATGCGGTGACGGTGACGCGCACCACGAAGCACAAATGCGGTCGCTGCTGGCGGCATCTGCCCGATGTGGCGGTGGACGGCGAGCTGTGCGGGCGCTGTGCCGAGGTGGTCGCGCATGGCTAAGTTCCCCCGGCTGGGGCTGGTGACGGCGGTCGCGCTGTTCCTGCTCGATCAGGTCATCAAATGGGCGATCACCGGGCCGATGGGCCTGCGGTCGCTCGGTGACGTGCGTGAGATCGCGCCGATCTTCAACCTGCGCTTCGTCCCCAATTTCGGCATTTCGCTGGGGTTGCTGACCGCCGACAGCAACGCCTCGCGCTGGGCGCTGGTCGCGATGACCGGGGCGATCGCGCTGGCGGTCGGCTATTGGATGACGCGCGAGCGCAACCCGGTCGATCAGGTCGCGCTCGGCTGCGTGCTGGGCGGGGCGCTGGGCAATATCCTGGACCGGGTGCGCTTCGGCTATGTCGTCGATTTCGCCGATCTGCACTTCGGCGAGTGGCGGCCCTTTTTGGTCTTCAATGTCGCCGATGCAGCGATTACGATAGGCGTTCTGGTTCTGCTGGCGCGCGCGCTTCTCGTGCGCGATCGGCCTGCTCCCGTGGAGAAGAGCAATGCGTAAGTTGGTGCCCGTCATCGCAGGTCTGTCCTGCGCCGCGTTGCTGACGGGATGTGGGGCCGGGCGCGGCCTCGACCGGGCGCGTCCCGACGAGTTCGCCGTCGCGCGTCAGCCCTCGCTGATCATCCCGCCCGATTTCGCGCTGGTCCCGCCCCAGCCGGGCGCCGCGCCCGTCCAGGCGCGCAGCAACCAGCAGCAGACGCTCGATGCGCTGTTCGGCGGCCAGGCGGCACGCAGCCAGTCCGAATATGGCCTGGTGCAGAATGCCGGCGGCGACAGCGCCGATGCGGGCATCCGATCCTCGGTCGGCGATCCCGGCACGAACGTCGTCGACAAGGGGGCGACCACCCGCGACATCGTGGCGGCGCCCGAGGGTGACGGCCAGGACGCGCGCGCCGCGACCAAATAAGGGGTTTCCCCAAAAGGATCGGGGCCGGGACGCTTGCGCGTTTCCCGGCCCTTTTTCATGGGGAAAGCGCGTCAGGCCGGGGGTGCGCCCTCCGACCCCGACAGGCCGGGATCGGTCTGCGGCCCCATGTCGAATCGTACCCGGTCGACACAGCCGACATAGCCCTGCCTCTGCGCGGGCAGGCGCGCGCTGCGCAGGACGGTGATCGCCTGTCGTCCGAAATCGGCGGTCGGTTCGCTGGCGATCACGGTCAAATTGCCGAGTTCGCCCCAGGGCGCGACATCGTAGCGGATGACCGCCCAGCCTTCGATCCGGCGCCGTCGATAGGGTTCGGGAAAGCGCAGCTGCGGCGGGGTGGCCCAGCCATGCTCGTCGGGGCAATTGCCATCGGCCACTCTGGTCGCGCGGATCGCCTCGGGCATGTCGGGGGCGGGCAAAGTCCCGGCTTCGCGCCAATAGGGGGCCAGACACCCTGTCCTCGCGCCCTTGGTAAAGCGCGACGCCCGCATGGCGGTCAGCCCGGCCGCGTTCAGCGCGGCGTTGCCCGTGCCGGTCAGGATGGCGGCATGGACCGGCTTGCCCGCCGCATTCAGGTCATAGCGGATCATGCTCCAGTCGCGCACCCCCGGCGTCGCGGGGATTTTGACGAAGTCGGGGATGTGGCGGATCAGGGCGCGGGGGAGCGGCGTGTCGAGACAGGGGCCACCGCTCGCCCGGATCGACTTCCACCCCTCTTCGGGAAGGCGGCCGGAGAGGGGATTGATCGTATAGGACATCAACTCGGGTGCCGCCGCCTGGTCCAGCGGCATGGCCTGCATGGTGAAGGTCACGCCGCACCCCTCGTGCGGCTTGCCCGCCGGAAAGCGGCTGGCGGCCATGGCGGGCAGGATGTCGTCGCCGAACGGCAGATAGTCCGGACCATCGCGGCTGATCGAGACGGGCCTGCCGCGCTCGTCGATGGCGAAGCGCAGCGTCGTGCTGCGCGGTGCCGCCTCGACGGTCCAGCCCAGCATGTTCCACGGCCGCCGGATCGCCTGTCCCGATACCATGGTGCCGCGGCAGCGGACCTCGCCCGGCATCCATTGGATCAGCATCTGGCGATGGCCGCCGGGACTGGCGGGAGGCGCCGGCTGGGACGGGAGCGCGGCGGCGGCGGGAAGCCCCAGCAGGGCGGCGGCAAGGCAGATCGAGCGGGCGGCGCGGGGCATGGGCAGGCTCTCCATGGACGCGATCCGTCGACCGGGCGGCCGCGACCGGGGCCAGCTTAGGCGGTGCCCGGCGGGGAAGCGAGGGGCCATCGGCATCCCCGCCATGCGGAAAGGGCGGCCCCGTCGCCGGCGCCGCCCTTCACCCCCCGATTATCCGCCGATCAGAAGGCGGCCGTCACCGAGAACACCACCGTCGCCCCCGCGATGGTGTCGCCGCCCGGAACCTGCCCCTTGGAGAAATTGGGCTGGAGATAGGCCGACTTGGAGCGGGTGATGTCGGTGTCGATGTAGGACACGTTGAAGGTGAAGTTCTTGTACGCCGCGACATCGGCGCCCAGCGACCAGTCCCAATATTGCCCCGTCGGCGACAGGCTGGTGCCGTTCGGGCCCAGGCCCGGATTGCCCTTGGAATAGCCGATATGCGCCTTGGCGGTGATCGGGGTGTTGGGAATGCCGACCGCGCCGTCGCCGGTCAGGTACAGATTGTCCCAACGCTGGCCCCGGCTGTACGAGGTGTTGGAGAAGTTGCCGAGCGAGGTCTGCTTGGGCGCGTAATAGACGCCGGCGGTCAGCGTGGCGGGACCGGCGGTCCCCGACAGGCGGCCGAAGAATTCGACCACGTCCGATTCGGACGCGCCGCCCGGATAGGTGTACCAGGTGACGCCCGCATCGACGGTCGCGGTGCCATAGCTGTGCTTGTACCCGGCAATGCCGTCCAGCTCCATATTGGCGCCGCCGAACGTGCCCCAGCCCGCCAGGTTGGAGGCGAAGGTGCCGATATAGAATCCGCTTTCGTGGCTGACCGTCAGCGCGGCCTGGACCGCGGCGTTCTTGTTGGTCTGCGAGATGCCGCGCAGGCGGTAGTCGGTCAGGATCGCCGCGCTGCCGCTGACCGTGATCGGCGAGGGCGGTGCGGTTTCGGTGCCGCTGTCCTGCGCGAAGGCGGGCGTCGCGGCGACCAGCGAGAGGCCGCCGAGGAGGATCGTGGAGAAGCGCATCGTTTCCCTTTCAAACGGAAATTCGATGTTCTCACCTGCAACCCCGCATGGGTGCGGCCTCTATCGTGTCGGGTCAAACCCGGCGGACCGTCTGCCGTAGCGAGGTAGCAAGAATTGGCAGGACGTGGTGCGCCGCACAAGTATAATCTAACGCAGGTTGGCTTTCATGTGACGCGATGTTGCGCAAACAGCACAGGTCATGCCCCCAGATTTTCGTGGCGCGCCCCGCCCGGCAGCGAACGGATGTGAATGTCGCGCTGGGGATAGGGCAGGCCGATGCCATGCTCCTTGAACAGGAACCACAGCCGGTTGAGCACGTCCGAGCGGACATTGCCGACCCCGCTTTCGGGATCGCTGATCCAGGCCAGTATCTCGTGCTGGAGCGCATGGTCGCCAAAGCTCATCAGCCAGACGGTCGGCTTGGGGCTTTTCAGCACGCGCGGTGATTCGCGCGCGGCGCGCAGCATCAGCTCCTGGGCCAGCTTCAGGTCGTTGTCATAGGCGATCGAGACGGGAATACGGACGCGCACGTTGCGGTCGGAATAGGACCAGTTCTCCACCTCCTGGGTCATCAGATTCTCGTTGGGGATCAGATGCTCCTTGCCGTCGCGGGTGATGATCGACACCGCGCGCACCCCGATCTTGTTGACCCAGCCGATCTCGTTCTGGAGCGCGATGACGTCGCCCGGCTTGATCGAGCGATCCATCAACAGTATGATGCCCGCGATCAGATTGCCGATCGTCTTCTGCAACCCAAAGCCGATCGCCAGGCCGAAGCCGCCCGAGAACAGCGCCAGGCTGGTCAGGTCGATCTCCAATAGGTCGATGGCGAAGAAGAAGGCGATGACGACGATGCCGATGCTGGCGAGCTTCTGCGCCAGCAGCTTCTGGGTCGGGTCCAGCCCGCGCGCATGGCCGATCCACTGCTCGGTGATCCGCGTCACCGCGCGGGTCAGCGCCAGGATGGCGACGACCGTGACCAGCATCGTCACCAGCAGCATCACCGAAAATCGCCGCGATCCCACGGTAAAGCCGATCTGCTCGGCCAGCCGGGTGACCGGCTCCAGCCCGCCGATCTCGCGGCTGAACAGCGCGACGAAACAGACGGTGGCGAAGACCCAGGCCAGCCAGCGCGGCAGGTTCAGCCCGCGCAGCAGCTGGAACCCCGCCCGCGCCACCGAACTGCCCAGCGCCAGCCCGATGGGCACGCCCGCCAGCGACTCCCACGGCCAGATCGCACCCAGCGTCATCAGCAGGAGGGCGGCGGCCAGATGGCGGGTGATCGCACAGATGCGCGCTTGCAGCGCCTCGCCATGGGTCGCGGCGAAACGCTGGACCAGCGCCGCGACATGCGGGCCGAGCTTGCGCCCCGCAACCACGCCGCCCGCCAGCATGGCGAGCGTCAGGACCGAGGCGACCCCGGCCTCGATGGCCTCGACGCGGGTCGGCAGTTCGATGCCGCTCGCCTGAAGCCATTCGACCAGCGTCACCCGCGCGCGGCCCGGAAGCGGGCCAGCCCCCGGTCGAGATCGGCGATCAGGTCGTCCGTGTCCTCCAGCCCGATCTGGAGCCGGATCAGCGGCCCGGCGAAATCGCGTTTGGTGACGCTGCGATAGCGGTGCGGGTCGGCGGGGATGGCGAGACTCTCATAGCCGCCCCAGCTGAACCCCAGCCCGAAATGCGCCAGCCCGTCGAGCATCGCGGTGCGCGCCGCATCGTTGCCGCCGTCGAGGACGAAGGCGAACAGTCCGCTCGACCCCAGGAAATCGCGCGCGAATATCGCATGGCCGGGGCAGGAGGGGAGCGCGGGGTGGAGCACCTGCGCGACGCCTGGCTGTTCGGCGAGCCATTTCGCGATGGTCAGCGCGCTTTGCTGATGCTGGGCCAGCCGCACGCCCATGGTGCGTAAGCCCCGGCTGCCCAGATAGGCGTCGTCGGGACTGGCGACCTGCCCCAGCTGGAAGCTGGTGTCGCGAAGCGCCGCCCAGTGCGACGGCGCGGCCGTCACCGAGCCCAGCATCGCGTCCGAATGGCCGACGACATATTTGGTGCAGGCCAGCACCGTCAGGTCGATGCCCTTCTCGATCGCCGGGAAGAACAGCGGCGTCGCCCAGGTATTGTCGAGGATCGTGGTGATCCCGCGCGCCTTGGCGACGGCGACGATGGCGGGAATGTCCTGCACCTCGAAGCTGAGCGAGCCGGGGCTTTCGAGGAAGATCGCGCGGGTCGCCGGACCGATCAGCTCGGCGATGCCCGCCCCCACCAGCGGGTCGTAGAAGCGCGTGGTGATCCCCATCCGCGCCAGCAATCCGGTGGCGAGCCCGCGCGTCGGATCATAGGCGCTGTCGACCAGCAGCAGCTCGTCGCCCGGCGACAGGACCGACAGCAACGCCGCCGCGATCGCCGCCACGCCCGAGGGGTAGAGGAAGGTCGCCTCTGCGCCGGGCTCCAGGCTGGTCAGCGCATCGGCCAGCGACCATTGGGTGGGCAGGCCCTTGCGACCATAGAACAGCTTCTCGTGCAAATTGCCCGCACCGGTGGCGCGCATATGCGCGACATTGTCGTAGAGGACCGTGGAGCCGCGCCAGACGGGGACGTTGACCACCCCCTTCGTCCATTCCGCGCGGCGGCCCGCCTGGACGAGACGGGTGGCGGGCTTGATGGGCAGGTCGTCGTCGGTCATCGGCGTCACGCGTCTTTCGCTTTGGGGGTGCTGGGGTCGGAGCCCCATTCGGTCCAGCTGCCGTCATAGACCGGCATCATCCCGCCGATCCGCTCGGCCCCGAAGGCGAGGACGCAGGCGGTGATGCCGGAGCCGCAGGTGGCGACCATCGGCCTGGTCGGATCGATCCTGGCGGCGCTGAATTCGGCCGCGATGGCCTCCGGCGATTTCCACCGGCCATCCGCCTCGAACAGCCGGGAATAGGGCAGGTTCAGCGCGCCGGGAATATGGCCGGGCTCGACGCCGGGGCGCGGTTCGGGCTCGGACCCGGCGAAGCGGCCGGGCGAGCGGGCATCGACCAGTTGCGCATCCCCCGCCTCGACATGGGCATGGACTTCGCGGAGCGTGCGCAGCCGGGCCAGATCGGCATGGGCGATGAACAGGCCGGGCGTATCGACCGCGCCCGCCGGGCCCGTCATGACCGGATGCCCCGCGGCGGTCCAAGCCTCCAGCCCGCCATCGAGCAGGGCGACCGACTTCGCGCCGAACAGCGTCAGCATCCACCAGGCCCGCGCCGCGCTGTGCAGCGGGGAGCGGTCGTAGAGGACGATCCGGTCGGCATGGCCGACGCCCGCCTCGCTCATCGCATGCGCGAAATGCTCGGCCATGGGCAGGGTCATCGGCAGGTCGCTGTCGGGATCGGCCAGCCCCCCCAGCGCCAGGAAGCGCGCGCCGGGAATATGCCCGTCCTCGAACCCGCGCCGTGCCTTCGCGTCGCCGGAATCGTCGAGGAAATAGGTGACGTCGAGGATGCGCACATCCGCCTCGCCTGCGATGGCGGCGAGTTCGTCCGGGTTGATGAGTGGCGGCATCCTGGGGTCCCCTTGGTCGAGTGCCGTACCTAGGCGTGTTCGGGGCGGGGTCGCAAGCCAAGCCAAAGCCCCTCTCCCGGCAGGGGGAGGGGTTGGGGAGGGGCAAGGGCCACGGGGGCTGGTCTCGGTGAGACTCCAGACCCTCCCCCATCCCCTCCCGCTTGCGGGAGGGGAGCGGCCAGAGGCGAGTATAGGTTATTCCTCGCTCCGTTCACTCTGAGCGAAGACGAAGGCCACGAGAATCTCGCTATTCCAACCCCTCCAGAAACCCCGCCGCCTGCGCCCGGATCGCCTTGCGGTCTTCCTCCGCCATCCGGTTCCAGTTGCGATAGGGCATCGCCATGCGCGGATTCTCGCCGAAACGCTCCTCGTGCCGCGCCAGGAAATCCCAATAGAGCGCGTTGAACGGGCAGGCGTCCTCACCCACCCGCTGCTTCACGTCATAGCGGCAATGCCCGCAATAATCCGACATGCGGTTGATATAGGCCCCCGACGAGACATAGGGCTTGGAGGCGATGATGCCGCCATCGGCGAACTGGCTCATGCCCACGACATTGGGCAGCTCGACCCATTCATAGGCGTCGATATAGATTTCCAGATACCAGCGGTGGACCTCCGCCGGGTCCGCGCCGATCAGGATGGCGAAATTGCCCGTCACCATCAGCCGCTGGATGTGATGGGCATGCGCGGTGTCGAGCGTCTGGCCCAGCGCCTCGGCCATGCAGTGCATGTCGGTCTCGCCCGTCCAGTAGAAGCCGGGCAGCGGCCGGGTCGCGCGCAGGGCGTTTCGGTTCACATAGTCCGGCCCGACATGCCAGTAGAGCCCGCGCACATATTCGCGCCAACCGATGATCTGGCGGATATAGCCCTCGACCGAATTGAGGCTGACACGCCCGTCCTCATATTCCCCTTCCGCCATCCGGCAGAGGGTGAGCGGGTCGAGCAGCCCCGAATTGATATAGGGCGACAGCACCGAGTGCCAGAGCTGATGCTGTCCGGTCAGCATCGCATCCTGATAGTCGCCGAATTTGGGCAGGCCGTTCGCCATGAACGCCTCGGCCTGTTTTTGCGCGTCCTCCGCCGTGGTCGCATAGGCGAAGCCGTCGAGCGAGCCGGGATGGTTGTCGAACCGCGCGGCGACCAGCGTCAGCACCTCGCGGGTGATCGCATCGGGGGCGAAAGCGAGCGGTTCGGGCGGCCTGTCCTTCCTGGGGGCGGGCTTGCGGTTGTCGGCGTCGTAATTCCACTTGCCGCCCTCGGGCTTGTCGCCCTTCATCAACAGGCCGGTCTTGCGCCGCATCAGCCGGTAGAAATACTCCATGCGCAGTTCCTGGCGGTCCTCCGCCCAGGCTTCGAACTCGGCCTGGCTGGCGATGAAGCGGGTGTCGGGACGGATGTCGACGGGGATGCCGAACATCGTCTCCCACGCCTCCAGCATCGCGGCGACGCGCCATTCGCCCGCCTGGGTGACGACGATCCGCACGGGGTCGTGGCGTCCGACCGCGCGTGCGACCTCGCCGGTGAAGCTGCCCATATTGTCGGGGTCGTCCAGCCGGACGTAATCGACCGTCCATCCCGCCTCGCGCAAAGCCTCGGCATGATGGCGCATCGCGGACAGGATATAGGCGATCTTGGCCTTGTGATGGCGAACATAGGCCGTCTCGTCCGCCACCTCCATCATCAACAGGACCGCGCTTTCGGGATCCGCACCCTCCAGCGACGACAGGTTCATCGACAATTGATCGCCCAATATCGGGATCAGCGTTGGCGATTCGGGCATGGTTGTCCTACATGGCCTTTCATGAAGCATCTCGGCCAGACCAGCGCGCTGCCCGCTTCCCCGGAAGAGGCGGTGCTCGATTATGTTCCCAACCCCCGACCGGGGCGCACCTATCTGATCCGGTTCGCGGCACCCGAGTTCACCTCGCTCTGCCCGGTGACCGGCCAGCCCGACTTCGCGCATCTGGTGATCGACTATGTGCCCGGCGAGACGATCGTCGAGTCCAAGTCGTTGAAATTGTTCCTGGGCAGCTTCCGCAACCATGCCGGTTTCCATGAGGATTGCACCGTCGGCATCGGCGAGCGCCTGTTCGAGGAGATGAAGCCGGTCTGGCTGCGCATCGGCGGATATTGGTATCCGCGCGGCGGCATTCCGATCGACGTGTTCTGGCAGTCCTCGGCCCCGCCCGCCGATCTGTGGCTGCCCGACCAGGGCGTCGCGGGCTATCGCGGCCGGGGCTGACGGCCCCCGGCCGGGCCGGTCAGCGGGGGTTCAGCGGGCCATGCTAGACGGGGCGCCTCACAGAATGGAGGTTCCGTCGTGAAGACCAGGTTGATGATCGCCGCTTCCCTTCCCCTCTGTCTTGCCGCCGCCGTCCTGCCGACCGCGGCGCAGGCCATGCCCAACCCGGCATCGGTCTTCTGTCAGAAGATGGGCGGCCGCTCGGTCAACGCCACGCTGCCGGACCGGTCGCAGCTCGGCCTGTGCTATCTGCCCGGCAAGAAGATCGTCGAGGAATGGACGCTGTACCGGATGCTCGACGGCAAGAAGCCCTCGCCCCGGCACAATCCCTTTCGATAGGACATTCCGCTCCGCAACAGGGTCCTGAGGGGCCCTTTTCGTCGGCAGACCGGGCCTTTGCAGCGCCCGGTCGCCTGACACGGTTGCGGTGCAGCAAATATGTAATACGGTCTGCAACCTTCCTGCCAAATGCGGGTTAACCTTGAAACGATGTGTCCGGTGGGAAACCCGCCCCGACATGTCGTGCTTCAAGGACTGGCAATATGGCGGATGCGAACGGAACCGTGATCGAACGACTGGCGCTGATCGGAAACTTCCTGCCCCGGCAATGCGGGCTCGCGACATTCACCACCGACGTCTATTCGGCCCTCCGCGATCGCTTTCCCAATCTGGCGGTCGACGTCTATGCGATGGACGATCATCCCGGCCGATACGCCTATCCCCCGGCCGTGACCGCCGCCATTCCGCAGAATGAGCGTTCCGCCTATATCGACATGGCCCGCCGGATCGAGGCGAGCGGCGCGCAGGCCATTTGGGTCCAGCACGAATATGGCATCTATGGCGGCGCGGCGGGCGAGCATCTGCTCGCGCTGCTCGACCGTACCACGCTGCCCGTCATCGCGACGCTCCACACGGTTCTCGAAAAGCCCTCGGCCGACGAACGTCGGGTGATGGAGGGGCTGCTCCGCCGTTGCGCCAAGATCATCGTCATGGCGGACAAGGGCTTCGACATCCTCAAGCGCGTCTATGGCGCCGATCCGCGCCAGATCGCGATGATCCCGCACGGTGTGCCCGACCGCGAGCTGATCTCGCCCGACTCGCTCAAGGCGAAGTTCGGCTGGGAAGGCCGCAAGGTCGTCTTCACCTTCGGGTTGCTGGCGCCCAACAAGGGGATCGAGACGATCATCGAGGCGCTGCCCGCCGTCGCCGCGCATCATCCCGAGCTCCTCTATGTCGTGCTGGGCGCGACCCATCCCAATCTGATCGCGCATGAGGGCGAAGCCTATCGCGACCGGCTGAAGGCGCTGGCCGAGGCGCGCGGCGTGGCGGACAACGTCGCCTTCGTCGATGCGTTCGTCGACCATGACGACCTGATCGAATATCTCCAGGCCGCCGACATCTACGCCACCCCCTATACCAACCCCGCCCAGATCACGAGCGGGACGCTGTCCTATGCGGTGGGTGTCGGCAAGGCGGTGATCTCCACCCCCTATGTCCATGCCGCCGAGATACTGGACGACGATCACGGCGTGCTCGTCCCCTTCGGCGACGTCGAGGGGTTCGCGCGCGAGATCGACCGGCTGCTGGGCGACGACATGGCGCGCGAGCGGCTGTCGCAGCGCGCCTATGCGCGGGGCCGCACGATGATCTGGCCGCGTCTGGCCGAGGCGGCGATCAAGCAGATCGGCACCGCGATCACCACCCGCCCGCGCCGCATCGCCACCGGCCATACGCCGACGATCAAGCCGCTGGCCCCCGATCTGGCCGCCGTCGAGCGGATGAGCGATTCGACCGGCATGTTGCAGCATGCCATCTATTCGGTGCCCGATCGCCGCCACGGCTATTGCATCGACGACAATGCCCGCGCGCTGATCTTCATGACGCAGGCGCCCGGTATCGATCCCGTCACGCGCGACAAATGGACCACCATCTACGCCTCGTTCCTGCAATATGCCTGGAATCCCGAGGCGCGGCGCTATCGCAACTTCATGCGGTTCGACCGCAGCTGGTGCGAGGATGTGGGGTCGGAGGACTCCAACGGTCGTACCCTGTGGGCGCTGGGCGTCGCCGCGCGCGATGCGCAGCTCGCCAAGCATCGCGACTGGGCGCAGATGTGGTTCGACGCGACCGCCTCGCTGGCGCTCGACCTCGGTTCGCTGCGGGCCCAGGCCTTTGCGATGCTGGGCGCCGCCGCCATGCTGGAGGCGCGGCCGGGGCATCAGCTGGCGCGCGCCATCCTGGAAAAGCTGCCCCCGTTGCATCTGGCGCTGCTGGAAGAAGCGCGGCGGCCCGAATGGCAGTGGTTCGAGATCGTGCTCGCCTATGACAATGCCCGCGTGCCGCAGGCGCTGATCGAGGCGGGGCGCGCGCTGGGGCGTCAGGACCTGATCGATTGCGGCATTTCCACGCTGGACTGGATCGTCGCCAAGCAGACCTCGCCCGAAGGCCGTTTCCGCGCGGTCGGCAGCGAGAGCTTCGGTCGCCCCTATGCCGAGCCGTTGCAGTTCGACCAGCAGCCGCTGGAGGCGCAGGCGACGGTCGAGGCCTGCCAATCGGCCTATGCCGCCACGCGCGACCCGCGCTGGATCGCCGAGGGCGAGCGCGCCTATGGCTGGTTCCTGGGCCTGAACGACCTCGACCTGCCGCTGGCGACGGCGCAGGACGGCGGCTGTTTCGACGGATTGATGCCGACCGGCCTCAACCGCAACCAGGGCGCGGAGTCGATCCTGGCCCTGCAACTCGCCAATTGCGCGATCGCCAGCCTTTGCCATTCCGCATCATCCATGGCAGGAGCCGATCGTCACATTGCCTGATGCGTCCAGCATGGGGGATGGGATGAGCGTTTTGGGTAAAGTGGCGAGACGGTAGCGCGATGGATCTTTTCAACCACCGGCTGCGGCTTCATGCCGATCCTTCCCGCGTCGTGGTGCGGCCGTTTCACATCGCCTGGGGCGGTGGCAACGGCGCGCCGCCCAGCCGGACCGAACGGCTGGTGGGCGAGGTGCTGGCGATGACGCCGCAGGAAGCGCGCGACCAGCTGGAAACCGTGCTGAAGGACTTCGAGGCGCGGCACTGGCAGACGCGGCGCGTCTTCATGACCCGCTATGACCAGATCGAGGATCTGCTGAAGCTGGACGGCGCGACGATCAGCGACGAGAAGCGGCAGCTGATCGGCGCCTATTTCTGCCATGAATACAGCTATGCGGCGGCGGCGCTGATGAACCCGTCGGCGGTGCCGCATTTCGACCAGACCGGCATCCAGCCAGGGTCGCAGCGCATCCTGATGTCGATGCGTGCGGTGGGAGAGGGGCATATCTCCTCGGTCGCCTTTCGCGAAGGCATCATCAACGACCAGAACCAGCTTCGCCTTGCGCCCGAGCCGCCCTTCGCGACCGCGACCGACGTGCATGGCTGGGGCGACGACGATGTGCCGGGCGGCCCCGTCACGGTGCATCGCCACCGCGACTCGACGCTGTCGGGCACGGTCATCTTCCCGATCACCCAGGCCCAGTCCAAGGGGCTGGAGGACATGCGGATCGTCCAGTTTACGCATGACGACGGCGCGGTCGAGTGGATCGGCACCTATACCGCCTATGACGGCTCGGGCATCCAGTCCGAACTGATGCGCACCCGCGACTTCCGCGCGTTCGACCTCGTGCCGATGACCGGCTCGGCGGCGCGCAACAAGGGCATGGCGCTGTTCCCGCGCAAGGTCGCCGGGCAATATATGATGATCGGGCGGCAGGACGGCGAGAACCTGTTCCTGCTCAAGTCCGACTCGCTGACCCATTGGGACGAGGGCGAGAAGATCCTGACCCCCGTCTATCCGTGGGAACTGGTGCAGATCGGCAATTGCGGCCCGCCCATCGAGACGGACGAGGGCTGGCTGCTGCTGACCCACGGCGTCGGCGCGATGCGCAAATATTCGATCGGCGCCGCGCTGCTCGACAAGGACGACCCCTCCAAGGTGCTGGGTCGGACGAAGCAGCCGATCCTCGCCGCCAAGGACCAGGACCGCGAAGGCTATGTGCCCAACGTCGTCTATTCGTGCGGCGCGATCCGGCACGGCGACTCGCTGTTCCTGCCTTACGGCATCGCGGACAGCTCGATCGGCTTCGCCTTCGTGAAGATCAGCGAGTTGCTGGCGGCAATGTAACGACCTGGCGGCCCCCCTCCATTCCTCCCCTGCAAGGGGAGGGGGACCATGCGGAGCATGGTGGAGGGGTGTTGCCGTGGCGAAGCGAAGCCTGCCTCTCCCACTGCGGGACACCCCTCCGTCAGGGCTGCGCCCTGCCACCTCCCCCTTAAAGGGGAGGAATGGTCGTTTGCTCTTGCGGCAAGCTGACGACCTGGCGGCGCGTATAGCGATACAGCGCCGCCAACAGCCCCAGGAACAGCAGCGTCCCCCCGACCAGCGCGGGGGTGGCGAAGCCGTCGCCGACCAGCGCCAGCGGCGCGTCCGAATTGGTCAGATAGACGATTCCGGCAAAGCCCACGCCCCACAGGCTTTCGCCCACGATCAGCCCGGTCGCCGTCAGCACGCCCAGCCGCTCCGCCGTCTCCGGATTGGCGCTGCGCCGCGCCCAGCGGTCATAGCCATGGCCGATCACCGCGCCCAGCACGACGGGCAGCGTCGCGGTCATCGGCAGATAGATGCCCAGCCCGACACCCAGAGGCGGCAGGCGCAGCCAGCCGAGCTTGCCCAGCACTTCGTCGGCGATGATGACGCCGACGCCGATCAGCGCCCCGACGCCGATCATCGTCCAGTTGAGATCGCCGCCCAGCACCCCCTTGGCCAGGGCCGAGATCAAAGCGGCCTGCGGTGCGGACAGCGCATTGGGGCCCGCGCCCGGCGTGCCCGCGAATCCCAGCGTCGCGTTGAGCAGGTCGAGCACCGGCGGGATCACCAGGCTGCCGAAGACGACGCCGATGACCAGCGCCACCTGCTGCTTCCACGGCGTCGCGCCGACCAGCTCGCCGGTCTTCAGGTCCTGGAGATTGTCGTTGGAGATGGTCGCCACGCCGAACACGACGCCGGTGACGATCAGCGCATAGGCGACCAGCGCCTGCGTCGTCTCGGGCGGGGTGCCGCGCCCGAACAGTCCGACCAGCAACAACGCGGCGGCCAGGACGGACAGGATGCCGATCCCCGACACCGGGCTGTTCGACGCGCCGATCAGCCCCGCCATATAGCCGCACACGGCCGCGATCACGAGGCCGATCAGCAGGATGAAGAGCAGCGCGCCGCCGATCAGCGCGATGCCCGACGCCGCCAGCGGCCCGCCCGCGATCACCGACCAGAGCAGCCCGGCGATCGGCACCAGCGTCGCCAGCGCCACCGCCGCGACGATCCCGATCGGCAGGTCGCGCTCGCCCACCGCCAGCACCGCCCCGTCGCGCCTGGCCGAGGCGGCGGCCAGCGACGAGCGGATGCCGCCGACGACCGGCCCGATGATCTTGAGAAGCGTCCAGATCGCCGCCACTCCGATCACGCCCGCGCCCAGGAAGCGCACGTCGCGGGAAAAGATGCTGCCCGCCCATTCGGCGACGGGCCCGGTCGAGGGGGCCATGGCGGTCAGGATCGGCAACGCTCCCCACCATCCGATCGCGATCCCCGCCAGCATCGCCATGCCGACCGACAGCCCGACCAGATGCCCGACCCCGATCAGCGCGAAGGACAGCCCGCCCGCAATCCCGGTCGCGCCCGCGCCGGTGCGGAAGAAGACCGCCGCCTCGGCCACCGCCAGCTTGGTCTGGGTCAGGATCGCGAACCCGGCCGAGGCAAGCGCGTTGACGACGATCAGCCGCAACCCGACCGCGCTCTCCACCTCGCCCTCGCGGCTGCCCGCGCCGACCTTCAGCACCTCGGCGGCGGCGCGGCCCTCGGGATAGGGCAGGTCGGTGTCGACCACGAGCGCACGGCGCAGCGGGACCGAGAACATCACGCCCAATATGCCGCCCGTCGCGGTGATCCCGGCGGTCAGCAGATAGGGGAAACCCTGCCACCAGCCGATCATGACCAGGCCGGGCAGCACGAAGATGATTGCCGCCAGCGTCCCCGCCGCCGAGGCGACGGTCTGGACGATATTGTTCTCCAGCACCGAACTGTTCGGCAGATAGCGCAGGATCGCCATCGAGATGACCGCTGCGGGAATCGAGGTCGCGAAGGTCAGCCCGACCTTCAGCCCCAGATAGACGTTCGCGGCGGTGAACAGCAGGGTGATGATGCCACCCAGCGCGATCCCGCGAAGGGTCAGCTCGGCGATGGGGGCGACGGTGGCGGGTGTACGGCTCATGCGCGCAGATGTGGCAGATGGCGGGGCGCGCGACTAGGGTTTCGTGGTGCGGGGGGCGGGGCGTGCGCTTCGACTTTGCTCAGCGCGAACGGGCGGGGGGGATGGATCACTACCCTCGGTTGGCAGGCGGGGGTATCCTCTGACATCCGTTGAACGGGCGGGGCATCCCCCAACACCCGTTCAGCCTGAGCGAAGTCGAAGGCCAAGGGAAACCCGTTATCTCAAGCCCCTATTCCGGCGGAGGCCAGAGTCCAGGCACCACCAAGTCCGATCGCCATTCACCGATGCCTGTATTTCCCTCGCCCCTCACAGAGGGGAGAGGGTTGCGCAGACTTGGTCTTTGCGAGAGCAAAGGCCTAGTCGGAGCTGGGTGAGGGGAGGATGCGCGCAGCGCGCGAGCCTTAGGGCTCGCTCAACCCCTCACCCAAGCTGCGCTAGCCAGCAGGCTGGCAAGCTCCGCTAACCCTCTCCCCTGTCCAGGGGAGAGGGAAGAAGATGCAGTCGTGAATGTCGATCCGCCCTAAATTTGTGGCGCGCGGGGAGGCCATGGTTTCGCGCCTCCGCCGGGGTGGCGGCGGATTCGTGGCAGGCGGTGTCGCTTGGCCTTCGACTTCGCTCAGGCTGAACGGATGTTGGAGAGGATCAACCCCGGAACAGATTCCCCAGCACGCCGCGCACCACCGCGCCCATGATCCCCCCGCTGTTCGACCGCCGCCGCGATCCGCCGCCGAACACCTGCTTGCCGATCTCGTTGGCGACCTGTCGCCCGATCGAGGAGCTGGCCGAGCGTGCCGCGCTGGTCGCGATCTTGGCCCAGGGGGAGTTGGCGGCCTCGCGCTGTTCGGCGATGCGCGCGCGTTCGGCTTCCTTCGCGGCCTTCGCCTCGGCCTTGGCCGCTTGTGCCGCCTGTTTGTCGGCTTCGGTCGCGGCCCGTGCTTCCGCAGCGGCGGCGGCCGCTTCCTGCGTCTTGGCGGCGAGCAGTTCCTCGGCCGATTCGCGGTCGATCGCCTGGTCATATTTCGCGCCGACCGCGTCGGTTTCGACCAGGACCTTGCGCTCCTCGGGCGTGGCGGGGCCGACCCGGCTGCGCGGCGGGGCGATCATCGTGCGCTCGACCGGGGAGGGCGAGCCATCGGGCTGGAGCAGCGACACCAGCGCCTCGCCGACCTTCAGCTCGGTGATGGCGGTAGCGACATCGACGCCGGGATTGGCGCGGAACGTCTCGGCGGCGGAGCGCACCGCCGCCTGGTCGCGTGGAGTGAAGGCGCGCAGCGCGTGCTGGACCCGGTTGCCGAGCTGCCCCGCGATCTTGTCGGGCACGTCGATCGGGTTTTGGGTGATGAAATAGACGCCGACACCCTTCGACCGGATCAGCCGCACGACCCGCTCGATCGTATCTACCAAGGCGGGTGCGGCCCCGTCGAACAACAGATGCGCCTCGTCGAAGAAGAAGACGAGCCTGGGCTTGTCGGGGTCGCCGATCTCGGGAAGCTGCTCGAACAGTTCGGACAGCAGCCACAGGAGGAAGGTGGCATAGAGCTTGGGGCTGGCCATCAGCTGGTCGGCGGCCAGGATGTTGACGACGCCGCGTCCCGCATCGTCGGTACGGATCAGGTCGGCGAGTTCGAGCGCGGGCTCGCCGAAGAAATGCTCGCCCCCCTGCGTGCGCAGCTGGAGCAAGGCGCGCTGGATCGCACCGACCGATTGCTTGGAGACATTGCCATAGCTGGTGGTCAGTTCGTCCGCCCGCGCGGCGCATTCGGCCAGCATCGCCTGGAGATCGTCGAGGTCGAGGAGCAGCAGCCCCTCCTTGTCCGCGACATGGAAGGCGATGGTCAGCACCCCCTCCTGCGTCTCGTTCAGCCCCATCATCCGCGCGAGCAGCAGCGGCCCCATCTCCGACACGGTGGCGCGGACCGGATGCCCCTGGGTCCCAAACAGGTCCCAGAACTGCACGGGGGCGGCCTCATAGGACCAGTCGGTCATCCCCAGCTCGGCGGCGCGCGCGGCGAAGGCGGCATGGGTCTTGCCCAGCGCCGATCCCGCCAGTCCCAGCCCCGACAGGTCGCCCTTCACATCGGCGACGAAGCTGGGCACCCCGGCGCGCGAGAAGCCCTCGACCATGGTCTGCAACGTCACCGTCTTGCCGGTGCCGGTCGCGCCCGCGATCAGGCCGTGCCGGTTGGCGCGCTTGAGATCGATCGCTTGCGGCTTGCCGCCGCCCATACCGATGAAGATGCCGTCCATGGCGGCATATTATCGCGGCGTTCGGTGACGGGAATAGCAAAAGGGCCGCCGCATCGGGGAGATGCGACGGCCCTTTTCGGACGGGCGGGACCGTTACTTGATGCGCAGCGGCATCAGGCGGTCGGCGATCCGGCCGCGGGTGATCTGTGCCAGCACCTGCGGACGACCGGCGGCCTTGGCGGCGGCGACGACGCGCTGGACGTCGGCGGCGCTGCGGACCGGGGTGCCGTTGATCGCCGTGATGACGTCGCCGCGCTTCAGCTTGGAGGCGGCATCGCTCGACGGATCGACCGCCGCGATCACCACGCCCTGGGTCGACGGCTCGACATTGATCGCGCGGGCGATCGCCGGGGTCAGCGTCTGCACCGACAGGCCCAGGCCGCCACCGGCTGCCGGAGCGACCTGCGCATCGTCGTCGCTGTCGGGGAAGGCGTCGGAGCCGTCACCCAGCGACGCGGCCAGTTCCTCGTTGGACGGACGCGTCGCGGCGGTCGCGGTCAGCGAGACCGGCTTGCCGCCGCGCAGCACCTCGAGGTTGACGCGGCCGCCCGGCGGGACATTGGCGATCAGATAGGACAGCGTCTGTTCGGGCGTGACCGACTGGCCGTTGACCTTGGTCACCACGTCGAACGCCTTCAGCCCGGCCTTGGCGGCGGGGCCGTTGGGCTCGACCTTGGCGATGACCTCGCCCTGGTTCTTGGGGATGCCCAGCGACGCGGCGACATCGTCGGTGACCGGGCCGCCGATCTGCACGCCCAGATAGCCGCGCTCGATCTTCTGGCCCTTCATCAGCTTGTCGATGATCGGCTTGGCGTCTTCGGCCGGGATGGCGAAGCCGATGCCGATATTGCCGCCCGACTGCGAATAGATCTGGCTGTTGATGCCGATCACATTGCCGTTCATGTCGAACATCGGGCCGCCCGAATTGCCCTGGTTGATCGCGGCGTCAGTCTGGATGAAGCGGTCGTTCGCGCCGCCCTGGCCGGTGACGCGGTGGACGGCCGAGACGATACCGGCGGTCACGGTGCTCGACAGGCCGAAGGGCTGGCCGATTGCCAGCACCCAGTCACCCGGCCGCGCGCGCGACGAATCGCCGAAGCGGACGAAGGGCAGGTTCTGGCCGTCGATCTTCAGGACCGCCAGGTCCGAGGTCTCGTCGCGGCCGACGACCTTGGCGGTATATTCCTTGCGGTCGTTGAGCGTGACGGTGATCGAATCGACCGAGGCGCCCTGCGCGCCCGGTGCGATGACGTGGTTGTTGGTGACGATGTAACCGTCGGGCGAGATCAGGAAGCCCGAGCCCAGCGAGGCGCCTTCGCGCTTCTGCGGCTGCGGCCCGGTCTGGCCGCCGAACTGGCCGAACATGCCCTCAAACGGCGTGCCCGCGAACGGATTCGGCTGCTGCTTGACGGTGATCGACTGCTTGGTGGAGATGTTGACGACGGCGGGCTGGAGCTTGGCGACCATGTCGGCAAAGCTCATCGGCGCGCCGGCGCGGGGGGCGACCGCCTGGATCGCGCCCGGTTCGTTCTGCGCGACCTGGGCGGTGCCGGGCTGGAGGGCCAGGGTCGCGGTCGCGCCACCGAGGAGGAGCGCACTGGTAATGGCGTAGGCGTAGCGCACTGGGCTAGGGTCCTCTCAAAGAAAATTCAGTTTGACCGTGTCCTATTTGTCACGGTCTGGCTGAACGACGCTTGAATATGAACGAGCGGAAAGGTGGCGAAACCACCTATCGGCCCGGCGCGGTGAATTCCTTCAAATAGCTGTTCTGCGGCGACAGAATGATCTGGGTGCTCCCATGTTCCTGGGTCGAGCCGTCCGCGCCGAAGGTGTGGCGATAGGACTGCATGGCCCGGTAGAAGTCATAGAAATCCGCATCCTTGCCAAAAGCCTGGGCATAGATTTGCGCGGCCTGGGCATCGGCGTCGGCGCGGACGATCTGGGCCTGCTTCTGGCCTTGCGCGGCGATGGTGATCGCCTCCTGCTGGCGCGCGGTCTGCATCCGGGCGAGCGCGCTTTGCAGCGGGGTGCCCGGCGGCAGTTCGGCTTCCTTGATCCGCACGTCGACGATCTGCACGCCGTACTGGCGCGCGATCCGGTCGAGCCGGACCTGGATCGCGTCCATCACCTGCCCGCGCTCGGGGCTCAGCAGTTCGGACGACCGCCGCTTGCCCAGTTCGTTGCGCAGCGCCGATCCGAAGATCGGGCGAAGCTGGTTGATGACGCCGTCGACGCTGCCCGCCGTCGCCAGCATCCGGCGCGGGTCGATCACGCGGAAACGGGCAAAGGCATCGACGTTCATGCGCAGCTGGTCGGTCGACAGCACCTGGGTCTTTTCCAGGTCGAGGTCGAGCACCCGCTTGTCGACCCAGACGATGCGGTCGATGAAGGGAATGCGCGCGATCAGCCCGGCGCCGCTGTCGCCCAGTTCCTCGTTCGGGCGATAGCCGTTGACGATCCGGCGCGGCTGCTCGAACCGATAGATCACCGCCTGCTTGGTCTCGGGCACGATGGCGAAGGTCGCCGCCGCCACGATCACCGCTACCAGCAGGGCGATGCCCAGCACGATCGGATTGCGCATCGACAGGCCGTTCACTGGCCGCCTCCCTGCGTCGCGACGGGCGCGGCGGGTTCGGGGGCCACCATCTCGGGCGCGGGGCGCGCCTTTTGCAGCGGCAGATAGGGCACGACGCCCGGCGCCTCGACGATGGTCTTGTCCGACTTGGCCAGCACGGCCTCCATGGTCTCGTAATACATGCGGCGACGGGTCACTTCGGGGGCCAGGCGATATTGTTCGTACACCTTGTCGAACTGCGCCGCCTCACCCTGGGCGCGGGCGATCACCTGCTGCGCATAGGATTTGGCCTGGTTCACATCGGCCACCGCGCGCTGCTGCGCCGCCGTCACCTTGTTGAAGTCGTCGACGATCTGCTGCGGCGGGGCGGCCTGCTTGATCGCCACGCCCTGGATGCGCACGCCCGAGCGATATTCGTTCAGGATCGACTGGGTCAGCTCCTGCACCCGCTGTTCGATGCCGGTGCGGCCCGAACCCAGCGCCTGGTCCAGCGTCGTCTCGGCGATCACTGCGCGCATCGCGCTCTCGGCGGCGGCGCGGACCGTCTCCTGCGGCTGAGCGAGGCGGAAGGCGAAGTCGCGCGGATTGGCGATGTCCCAGCGGACCGAATAGGTCAGGTCGATGATGTTCTGGTCGCCGGTCAGGACCAGATTCTCGCCCGAGCCCTCGGGGAAATTCTCGGTCCGGATCTTCTGCACGTCCAGGACGCGGACGGCGGCGATGGGGGCGGGGGCGGTCAGCTGGATGCCGGGTTCGAGCACGCCGGTATAGCGACCGAAATAGGTGACGACGCCGCGCTGCTGCGGGCCGATCGGATGGATCGAGGTGTAGAGCAGCCAGATGCCGACCAGGATCGCGGCCCCGATCGCCCAGAGGGTGCGTCCGCCGGGCGCGCCGGGCAGGCCGCCAAAGCCGCCGCCGCCCGATCCGCCGGGGCCTTCGCCCGGTCCGCCGCCGCCCGATCCGCGCGCCTTGCGGATGAACTCGTCCAGCGCGGTCGGCTTGGCAGGGGCCTTGCGACCGCCCGGCGGGACGGCCCAGGGATTGCGGGGCCCGCCATCGGAGTCCTCACCGGACCCGCCCCAGGGGCCCTTCGGCGTCTCGGCGGCAAGAATGGGGGGGCGTCGGAAGCGACCCGTCAGCTTTCTCATAGTCATCGTTATAGGAACGGTTCGCCGACAAAAACAGTGCCAAGCCGCGTAACCCATCCTATCTGCCCCCCATGAGCATGATCGAGACGGTGAAGGCGGCGGTGGCCGCGGTGGCGGGCAAGCGCGCGAGCGTGCGGATGGAGGGCGCGCGCGCGGGCGTCGTGCTCGACGCCACGGGGCTGGACGGCGCGGGCCGACAGGCGCTGGAGGACGGGGTCAAGGCGGCCGCGATCCAGTCGGGGGCGGAGGATGTCCGCGTCGTCCTGACCGCCGAGAAACGCGAGCGCCGGATCGTCGCGGTCGCCAGCGGCAAGGGCGGGGTGGGCAAGTCCACCCTGTCGGCCAATCTCGCCATCGCGCTGGCGCGGGGCGGGCGCAAGGTCGGGCTGGTCGATGCGGACATCTATGGCCCGTCGCAGCCCCGGTTGATGGCGGCCGAGGGGGTGAAGCCCGTCGCGCAGGACGGCAAGCTGCAACCCGTGCCGACCCCTCACGGCGTTCCCCTGCTATCGATGGGCCAGCTGGTCGAGCCGGACAAGGCGATCGCCTGGCGCGGGCCGATGGCGGCGGGCGCGCTCAGCCAGTTGGTCGATGGCGACTGGGGCGCGACCGAGTTGCTGGTGCTCGACCTGCCGCCGGGGACGGGCGATGTCCAGCTGACCATGGTGCAGAAGCACCGCCCGGCGGGCGCGGTCATCGTATCGACGCCGCAGGACCTGGCGCTGATCGATGCGCGCCGCGCGATCGACCTGTTCGCCAAGGCCGGGGTGCCGATCATCGGGCTGGTCGAGAATATGGCGGGCTATTGCTGTCCGCATTGCGGCGGAATCTCGGACCCGTTCGGTTCGGGCGGGGCGGAAGCGGCGGCGGCGGAGCTGGGCATTCCCTTCCTGGGCCGGGTGCCGCTGACCATCGCGATTCGCACCGCCTCCGACGCGGGGCAGCCGCCCGCGGCGGGGGAGGGGGACACGGTCTTCGCCCCGCTGGCCGAACGGGTGGCGCAGTGGCTGGACGCGAGCTCGGCGGCGGCATGAAACCGGCGCGGCGGCAGGACGTTGGAGCCGGATAAGCCGCCCGCATCCCCTTGATCCCGCAAGCCGGACGGGCGGTTCGACAAAAGGGACCGTCCATGCCGCTGACCACCGACGAGGATATCCGCGCCCTGCTGAGCGAGGCGCGCACCATCGCGCTGGTCGGCGCCTCGGACCGCCCCGACCGGCCCTCCTACGGGGTGATGAAGCGGTTGCAGGATCATGGCTATCGCGTGATCCCGGTCAATCCGCAGATCACCGGCGAGCATGTGCATGGCGAGTTCGTGTTCCGCGAGCTGGGCCAGCTGGGCGATCCCATCGACATCGTCGATATCTTCCGCCGCTCGGACGCGGTGGGCGCCATCGTGGACGAGGCGATCGCGGTCGGGGCCAGGGCGATCTGGATGCAGCTGGGCGTCGTCAACGACGAAGCGGCGGCGCGGGCCGAGGCGGCCGGGCTGAAGGTGGTCATGAACCGCTGTCCGGCGATCGAGATACCCCGGCTGGGCATCGCGCCGGTGACCGGGGGCTGAGGTCGGAGGCGAAGAACAGGGAGATGCGACGATGATGATGCCGTTCCTGATCCTGCTGGCCGCGCCGCAAGCACCGGAGCGCCAGCTGGTGATACTTCCCCGGCTGACGACGGGATGTGTGCCGGGTCGCTGTCCGATGACGGCACGCCCCTCGCCCTATCGGCTGGGCCCCGACAGGACGAGCGCGATCGATTCCAAGTCCCGCGCCTTTGCCAATGACGGCACCTATTGTGCTGTTGTCGGGGACAAATATTGCACCAGCAAGCCGCGAACCCTGTTCCGGATGCCGATCGACCAGTAATCGATCGGCATTGCTGCAAAGGAATACTGGCGCGATGCCCGCGAAACAGGCATGATCCCGGCCGTGGCGGTCATCCGACCGCGCGCATGCACGATGCCGGGAGAGCGTCATGGTTGCGACGATTTGGGCGATAGGGATGATGGTGGCTCCTATTCAGGGGGAGATGCCGCCGCCCCAGCCTTCGGTCGACGCGATCATGGCCAGGACCCGGCGACTGACCAGCGTCGAGAGCCGCTGCATCTATGATCCCAACTCGACCGATGTGACCGTGTGCGGTCGTCGCAATGCCGATCGCTTCCGCTTTCCCTATCAATCCGCACCCGATCCCGGCGACCCCAGGCATGAGGGGGTGATGGCCGAGCGCACCCGGATGCTGGCGCGCAGCACGCCGTTGAAGGATCTGTCCCCCTTTCAGGTCGGCGGCGGCCTTGCCGGCGTCACGGTCGGAACAGGTGGGCGAAGCGGCACGCTGACGCTGCGGAAGCCCGCGCCATGATGCTGGTGCCGCTGATCCTCGCGCTCCAGGCGACTCCGGCGGCGGCCGGGCCGCCGCCGGGCACCCAGCGTTTCTCGATCCTGGCTCCCGATCCCTGCCCGCCCTCGGCCGGGACGAGGGACGAGGTGATCGTGTGCGGACGGCGCTTGGGCGACAACCGGTTGCCTCCCGATCCGGATGCGCCGCCCGCCAAGCCGCTGATGTCCAATCCCGATCTGACCGGCATCGGGGCGTTGCGGGCCGCGGGCACGCCCTGCGCCGCGCGGCTTGCGGGATGCGGCGGTATGTTGGACCTCGTGACGCCCATGCTGATGCTGGCGAACGAGGCGCGGATCGGGGTCAGCAAGATCGTCGACAAGGCGCGCGACAAGCGCAACCGCGTGCCGATCGCGCTCGACGGTCCGGGGCCGCGAGGGCATTTGGAGCCATAGGCCGGATCGCCCCCCAATCCTCGCCTGGAAGGGGAGGGGGACCACGGTCGCGCGCTTCTACGAAGCTTTCCAGCCGGGACACCCCTCCGTCATGCCTGCGGCCTGACGCCTCCCCTTCCAGGAAAGAAGACGGAATGTCGATCCGATCGAGACGCCCGCGCCGATGAAGCGGGCGCGCCCCTCAGCCGCGCGCTTGTCGCCGCGACCGGGCCGAGGGCGGCGGGGCGAACCAGTCGGCCAGGGTCAGCCCGGTCTGCGCCATCGCGCGTAGCACCACCTGTCCCGCCGCGCGCGCGTCGCTGAGCGCGTCATGGTGGCGGTGTTCCAGCTCGAGGAAGGCGGCCAGCGTGCTCAGCTTGTGATTGGGCAGCTCGGGCCAGGCCCGCCGGGCGATGGTCACGCTGTCCAGCCAGCGCGCGGCGATCGGGGGCAGCGCGTCGCGTTCGCAGGCGCGGCCCAGCGCGCCCTTGTCGAACCCCGAATGCGCCACCGTCACCCGCCCGCCCAGATGCCCGGCCAGTTCGGGATGGAGCGCGGCGAAATTGGGCTTGCCCAGGACATGATCGGCGGTGATGCCATGGATGCCGATATTGAAGGGGCTGAACTCGTCGCACGGATCGACCAGCGTCTCATAGGCGAGCACCTCGACCCCGTCCGTATAGCCGACGATACCGATCTGGCAGATGCTGCTGGTACGCGAACAGGCGGTTTCGACGTCGATGACCACGAAATCGGGGGAAATCATCCCGCCGCTTTAGCGCGATCTGGCGTTTCGAGCAATAAAAGGTCGCCTGCCCGCTCGACAGCGACCATTTCTATCCGCTACCCGCCCAGGCTCAACGAACGCTCTGGATACGGGAAAAGATGATGGGCGACGCATTGCGGGTGGCTTTGGCGGGACTCGGTACGGTGGGGGGCGGCGTCATTCGCCTGCTCGACGCGAACCGGGAGCTGATTACCCGGCGCGCCGGTCGCCCGATTGAGATCGTCGCCGTCTCCGCGCGCGACCGGACCAAGGATCGCGGCGTCGACCTGTCGCGGTTCGAGTGGGTGGACGACACCGCCGCGCTCGCCGCGCGCGAGGATGCCGATGTGGTGGTCGAGCTGATCGGCGGATCGGACGGCCCCGCGCTGACGCTGGCGCGCACCGCGCTGGAGGCCGGGCGGGGCTTCGTCACCGCCAACAAGGCGATGCTGGCGCATCACGGGCTGGAACTGGCGCAGAAGGCGGAGGCGTCGAAGGCCGCGCTGAAGTTCGAGGCGGCGGTGGCGGGCGGCATCCCGGTCATCAAGGGGCTGCGCGAAGGCGCGGCGGCCAATGCCATCGCGCGCGTCTATGGCATCCTGAACGGCACCTGCAATTTCATCCTGTCCAAGATGGAGGCGGAGGGCCGCGACTTCGCCGAGGTGCTCGCCGAGGCGCAGGCGCTGGGCTATGCCGAGGCGGACCCCAGCTTCGACATTGACGGGGTGGATGCCGCGCACAAGCTGTCGATCCTGGCCGCCATCGCCTTCGGCACGCAGCCGGCGTTTGGCGATGTCGCGATCGGCGGGGTGCGCCACGTCCTGGCCGCCGATATCGCGCAGGCGGCCTCGCTGGGCTACCGGGTGCGGCTGGTCGGCGTGGCGGAGGAAGGGGCGAACGGCCTGTTCCAGCGGGTGCATCCGCATCTGGTGCCGCTCGACCATCCGCTGGCGCATGTCACCGGATCGACCAATGCGGTGGTCGCGGAGGGCAATTTCGTCGGCCGCCTGCTGTTCCAGGGCGCGGGCGCGGGCGATGGCCCGACCGCCAGCGCGGTGGTCGCCGACCTGATCGACATTGCGCGCGGCGAATATGGCGCGTCCTTCGCCATGCCCGCGCACGAACTGATCCCGGCGGCCAAGGCCGATAGTGGCGAGCGGCGCGGGCGCGCCTATCTGCGCTTCACCGTGCAGGACAAGGTCGGCGTGCTGGCCGAGATCGCAGCGGCGATGCGCGATGCGGGCGTGTCGATCGAAAGCCTGATACAGCGCGGCGAGGCGGCCGATGGGGGCGTGATGATCGCCATCGTGACGCATGAAGGGCCGGAGCGCGCGGTCGCCCAGGCGCTGGAGCGGTTGCGCGGCAGCCAGAGCCTCGTGGGGCAGCCGCTGTTGATGCATATTTTGGGGTGAGTGTCGGCGGGGGCGTAGGGTCTCTGCGAGGCCCCGTGCCCTCCCCCAGCCCCTCCCGTCTGCGGGAGGGGAGCTTTAAGGTGACGCCTCCCGTCTGCGGGAGGGGAGCTTTAAGGTGACGCCTCCCGTCTGCGGGAGGGGAGCTTTAAGGTGACGCCTCCCGCCTGCGGGAGGGGAGTTTTAGGGTGATGCCTCCCGCTTGCGGGAGAGAAGTTTATGGAATTCGGCGTTTCGTCCTTGCCGCTCCCCTCCCGCAGGCGGGAGGGGCTGGGGGAGGGCGGTGTCTCACCGAGCCCCTCCCTTATTTCTTGATCAATCCGATCTCGACCAGCCGCTCGTACAGATAGTCATGCGCCGTGATCGGCGTCGGATAGCGGTTCGGATTGTCCGCCGTCACCGTACCCGGCAGCGTTTCGATCAGGAAATCGGGCGCGGGGTGGAGGAAGAAGGGCATCGAGTAACGCGAGAAACCGCGCCGCTCGACCGGCGGGTTGACCACCCGGTGCGTGGTCGAGGGCAGGACATGGTTGGTCAGCCGCTGGAGCATGTCGCCGACATTGACCACCATCGCCCCCTCGGGCGGACGGATCGCCAGCCATTCGCCCGAATCGCGGTCGAGCAGTTCCAGCCCCGCCTCTTCCGCACCCAGCAACAGGGTGATGAGGTTGATATCCTCATGCGCCCCCGCCCGCACGCCTTCGGCATCCGCCGGGATGGGGGGATAATGGAGCAGGCGCAGCACCGAATTGCCGTCCTTGACCGCCGGATCGAACCAGTGTGGATCGAGCTTCAGATGGCGGGCGATGGCCGACAGCAGGCGATCCCCCGCCCGGTCGAACGCGGTGAAAAGTTCGAGAAAGTCGTCGCGGAACCCCTCGGGCCGGGTGGGCCAGATATTGGCGGGCATCCGGTCGGCATAGGCATGACCCTCGGGCAGTTCGCGGCCGACATGCCAGAATTCCTTGAGGTCGACGA
>Ga0308171_1000498_pt1 | contig 82347 bp, 77 predicted proteins | sample PhyGR1_FD_202135 | JGI IMG/M metagenome (GOLD analysis project Ga0308171, IMG submission 202135) | Phyllosphere microbial communities from UC Gill Tract Community Farm, Albany, California, United States - DLSLSG.R1 | ecosystem: Host-associated > Plants > Phyllosphere > Unclassified | place: USA...
GGGGTGGTTGTAAAAATCTTTCAACTTTATATTAAATTCTTCACTAAATTCTGCTACCTTCAGAATGACAAACATCACACAATTACAAACAAAAAAAAGTAATTTTGTAAAATATGATTTTGAAGTAAAATGTTATTACAGCTCCCGACAGAAAATATTCCTATTCAGGAAATACCTATTTATAAAAAGATAAAGCTTTTCATTAAAAGAGAAGATCTCATTCATCCTCAGATTTCGGGAAATAAATACTGGAAACTGTTTTTTAATATTAATAATTATTTAACTGAAAATCCTGAAAAACCTTTTATCATAACTTTTGGAGGGGCTTTTTCAAACCATATTTCAGCGGTTTCGGCAGTAGGGAATTTAGCTGGAATTCCAACTCTTGGGATTATAAGAGGAGAAGAATTGAAAGATAAGTGGCGTGATAATCCGACGTTACTTTTCGCCAAAAGAAATGGGATGAATCTGAAATTTGTTACCCGTGAAGAATATCGTCACAAAGAAAAATTAACCGAATTTCTACAAAAAGAGTTTTCTGGCGCATTAATTGTTCCGGAAGGTGGAACCAATGAGGATGCGGTAAAGGGCGTAAAAATGATGCTCAATAATGAAACAAAAGATTTTGATTATCTTTGCACAGCAGTCGGAACGGGAGGAACGGTTGCCGGGATTTCAAAATATTGCGAAGACAATCAGAAAGTTATAGGTTTTAAGGCGGTTGACGATGATTCTCTTGAAAATAGAATATCTGAATTAACCTCAAAGAAAAATTTCAATCTAATTGATTCAAGTTTCGGTGGTTATGGTAAAATAAAAGATGAAAACATTCGTTTTATCAATGATTTTAAAGAAAAATATGAAATTCCGTTGGAACCGATCTATACAGGAAAAATGATGCAGAGAATTTTCGAATTAATAGACGAAAATTATTTTCCTGAGAACAGCACAATTTTGTGCTTTCATACCGGCGGTTTGCAGGGCATTGAAGGGGCAAATTTGCTTTTAGAAAAACAGAACAGAAGTTTAATTATATAAAGTAAAATTGAAAACATGAAACACTAAGTGTTCCATCTTTCATTTTAAAACAATAAAAATTATAAGATGAAAAGACTTTTCTTACTCGTAAGCCTTTTAGTTTTATCAAAATTCTCAGCTCAGACCTGGGCAACTGAAGACCAATACATCCAAAAATTTGCAAAGTATGCGGTAGAGGAAATGGAAAAATACAAAATTCCCGCTTCTATCACACTGGCGCAGGGACTTTTGGAAACCGGAGGCGGACAAAGCCGATTGGCTCTGGAAGGCAAAAATCATTTTGGAATTAAATGTAAAGAAGACTGGACAGGGAAAACCATGAAGCATACCGATGACGCTCCCAATGAGTGCTTCCGTGTGTACGACGATCCGAGGCAGTCTTACGAAGATCACTCCATATTTTTAGCCACAAGAAAATATTATACAGGACTTTTCAATCTTGATATGAAAGACTATAAGGCTTGGGCAAATGGTCTGAAAAAAGCTGGTTATGCGACAAATCCACGATATGCCTCCATATTAATTGGAAAAATTGAACGGTATAAATTATATGAATTCGACAATACGAATTCAAAAGAAGCTTTATATGCAGTGTTAAAATTGTATCCAAATTTGAAAGATGACAGAACTTTCATGGCGCAATTGGAAACTGGAAAATATACTAAAAAGGCGAAAGAACCTGTAACTGTTGTAGTTCCTTACAAGCAAACCACCTACGCTCAGCAACAGAAAAGAGTAGAAAGAATTAAGACAAAAGCAGAAATTCTTAATACGATTTTAATTAAAAGTCATCCAAACGACGGTTTAAAATACATCATTATTCCTGAAGATACCAACGTTCAATATATCGCTAAGAAATTTAAAATAAGCGAAAGCAGATTGGTAAAATGGAACGAGCTGGAAAGTGATGTTCTTCAAAAAAATGAGATCGTTTTTTTAGAATCTAAAAACTCTGACGGAAATACAGCAACTTATACAGCAGAATCTGGTGAAGATATGCATGATATCGCCCAGAAATTCGGAATAAAATTAAATAAATTATACGCAAAAAATAGAATGGATGAAGGACAGCAACCTTCTGCCGGACAGTTGATTTATTTGATTGATAAGAAACCTAGAAACTAATTTTTGTTGATAGTTGATAGATGTTGGTTGATTGTTAAACTGACAACTATTAACTGCCAACCAACAACTACATATGAAATATCAAAGAAGTTCAGCTTTATTCGAAGAAGCTTACAAATACATTCCCGGAGGGGTAAATTCTCCGGTTCGGGCATTCAAATCGGTGGGAGGAGTGCCTATTTTTATGAAATCTGCAAAAGGTGCTTATCTTACAGATGCCGATGAAAACAGCTATATCGATTACATTAATTCCTGGGGACCTGCTATTTTAGGGCACACCCATCCCGAAGTGTTGGAAGAATTGAAAATTCAGGCAGAGAAAGGTTTTTCTTTCGGTGCTCCGACAGAACTGGAAACTGAAATTGCAAAATTCATCACAGAAAATGTTCCGAATATAGACCAGATCAGAATGGTTTCTTCAGGAACGGAAGCTTGTATGAGTGCGATCAGACTGGCAAGAGGATTTACCGGAAGAGATAAATTTATAAAATTTGAAGGTTGCTATCACGGTCACTCAGATTCCTTTTTGATTAAGGCTGGGAGTGGTGCGGCAACGTTTGGAAATCCAAATTCTCCGGGTGTAACGGCAGGAACAGCTAAGGATACCTTGTTGGCAAGATATAATGATATTGAGCAGGTTGAAGATTTATTCAGACACAATCAAGGAGAAATTGCTGCAATTATCGTCGAGCCTGTTGCGGGAAATATGGGTTGTGTTCTTCCTGAAAATGAATTTCTTCAAAAATTAAGAAAAATCTGTGATGAAAACGGAACATTGTTGATTTTTGATGAAGTAATGACGGGTTTCAGACTTGCTTTTGGTGGCGCTCAGGAACTATATAACGTGAAAGCTGATTTGGTGACTTACGGAAAGGTAATCGGAGGCGGACTTCCGGTAGGTGCTTTTGCCGGAAGAAATGAAATTATGGATCATTTAGCGCCAAAAGGGGCAGTTTATCAGGCAGGAACGTTGAGCGGAAATCCTTTGGCAATGAGAGCCGGATTGAAAACTTTGCAAATCATTAAAAACGATCCTGAATTTTTTAACAGATTGGCAAAAACAACAGAAACGCTGGATTTTGAAATTGGAAAAATTTTAAATGAAAAAGGAATTGCACATAAAATCAACAGAAAAGGTTCGATGATGTCTATGTTTTTCCATATTAATAGAGTTTCTAATTTTGATGAAGCTCAGGATGCAAATCATTCATTATTTAATAATTTCTTTCATCAAATGCTTAAAAGTGGAATATATCTTCCGCCAAGTGGATATGAAACGTATTTCATCAGTGATGCAATTAAAGAGAAGGAAATTGATATGACACTGGAAGCGGTAAGAAAATTTGATTTTTCTTAAATTCAATCAGATAAAAAATGAAAGGATGAGGTTTTTGCTTCATCCTTTTCTATTTTGATTTAAACTGAATCTGAACGAATACATGAAAAAGTTAATACGAATGACAATCTCAATTTTCCCAAATGAAATATATTTGACTCAACTCTAATTACTCTGAAAGATGCAAAAAATTATTAAAAAAGGAGAATGGAAATATTCCGGGAGCACTTATCTGCCAATACTTTTGGTTGAGCAGAATTGGGATCATTTTTACGAAGAAGGGTACAGCCGATTTTCATCCCAAATTAAAAGGGGAGAATTGATTTATTATCTTCATTTCGGAAAATATTGTATTAACGAATACGGAAATATTGCTTCAGACAGCAGTTCGCAACCGTTTTTATCGATAAAAGATGCGATGGATTATGCAGAAAGAAATATCGAAAAACTGAACTGGACATCTGAAGATATTCAATAAAAAAAGCATCAGAAAATTTTCCGATGCCATTTATTTTTTATAAAACTGAAATTTATGTTATTGCAAACCAGACCAGCCTGTCGCCCAGGTCGGAGTTAGCTTTCCGTTTCCTGCACCTGTTGCGTCTGCTTTTTCTGTAAATGTAGTGTCTACAATCGGAACATTTGTACCCGCTGTGGATTTTAATGAAACTTTAGTTGTTGTATCATCAAATAAAGCATTTGTAATCTTTTTCTTACCGTTAAAGTACGTTACAGATGAATCACTTTCAATATTAATACCAGCTGCCCACTCAGAAGTAACGATATTGTCGATGGTTGCATACGTTCCTGAATACATCGTAACGGCATGAGATTCTCCACTTGTACCTCCAATAAATGTTACATTTTTAATAATAGGGTTCGATCTCGGAGAAGCATTGGGAGATGTAGCATTGTTCAGTCCTTTTATTCCTGTATTCCCTGTTCCGTTTGTTTTTCTTTTGGTGTAAATATTAGATCCTGTTCCTATCCATCCGTCTGTCCAGACAAAAGCATCATCTTCATTGCCGATAGAAACTATATTGGAAACATTCACTGTTCCTCCATATAGCTGAATTCCGTCTTCTGCATTGTTTAGTAAAGCAATATTTTCAACTACGGTATCACTTCCAACCCCGAAAAGAGAAAGTCCGTTGAATTTTTTGCCGGTTGCAAAATCTGCTCCGGCATATTCTATTCTTACATACATTAAAGAACCTGAATTATCTGTGGCGGCAGTTCCGCCGTAAGTTGTATTTCCGATCTCGGAAGAACCAGTAGTTCCTGTATTAATCGGAGCTTTTCCGCAGATTACGATTCCACCCCAGCTTCCATCGGTTGTTTGGAAAGATGTGAACAATACCGGGGAAGCGGCTGTTCCGTTGGCGTATAATTGTCCGCCCTGTTCAACAATAATATAAGATGCCGCTGCTGCAGTTGCTACGATTCTTGTTCCGGCAGGAATAATTAATTTCCCACCGTCTTTTACTCGTATGCTTCCGTTAAGAACATACACTTTGGTAGCATCAAGCGTAACTATCTGTCCGTTTGTAATATCACCTTTAAAATTATTTGGATCCTGAGCTATTCCGACAGGAACGATACGTGCAATTTCATCATCATCTTTACTACAGGAGTGTATGGCTAATGACGAGCTGATAACAAGAGCCGCAAGGAATAATTTTAAGTGATTTTTTTTCATAATAATTTTATATTTTACTTTCAAATACATCTGCTTAGAAGAGGTTTTTATTTGAAAAGACCAAATTACTGCTTTTATATTTATTTTCCCAGAACAATATTTGATATGAACTCAATTCAGTAATAAATTACCATAAACAAACGATCCTCGGAAAAATATTTCCGAGGATCGTTCTCAATTTGATATGAAGAAACTAATTACTATTGTGTAATAATGACTTAAAGTCACTGAATTTATTATAAATTAAAGTTTGTCCAACCTGCGTACCAAGTATCTGTAGCATCTTTAACAGCGCCTCTGTACGTTACCGGAGTAAACCAGCTTGTTAATTTTGCGTGAGTGAATACACCACCTGTTAATAAAGCTGATCCAGAAGCAGGAGAGAAGTTTGGAGTTGTTCCTGCAGGAGCCCATGCATTTGTAAATTTAGCATCGGCTGTATACGTTAATGTAGAGTTTCCGTTTGCAGCATACCAGTTTGTAAGATCTGTTAATGTAAATGCTGTAGGAGTAGATGTAGATGCTCCGAATTTTAAAGGAGTTACATTTCCTGCCAAGATATTATTCTGGAATACTAAACTTGAGTTACCGATATTGTTATCTGTAGGAGTACCTTTTGTAGCGTCGATAAATAAACCAACCGGGAATCCTGTGAATACAGAGTTGAATACAGAGATTGCAGAATTTCTTCTGATCTGTAAAGCATTCTGGAATAATGAATTGATTGTTCCTGCGTTAGTAGCAGTACTTGAAGAGTTAATTGGCCCAATGATCGTCATGTTTGAGAACGTAGCTCCTGTCTGTGGTGTTAGAGAAGAACCGTTAGCATCATTATCAGACTCAAAAGCATTAGAACCAGAAACGTCAGCAATCTGAGAATCTCTTACCCCGATACCGAACTGAACTTTTCCTGAGAAACCGTTGTCTGTATCAAAATCATCATCAAGACCTTTGTAAGAAATAAGGTGAGAACAGTTTACCGTTCCTCCGAACCATTCAAAACTATCATCGTTTGCATAAGCAACTTCTACATAATCTACCGTAGTACCGTTACCAACACCTCCGAAAGTAATTCCATTGATTTCCTTGTCTGGTAAGAATGCATATCCTGCGTATTCTACTCTTACATATTTTAAAATACCACTGTTGTCAGCAGCATTTGTTCCTCCATAAAGACCTAAACCTTCATTGTTGATACCCCCTTCAATTTCTCCGATTCCCGGCTGTCCGTTGAAAGAAGCATTCGTAGGAGCAGCTCCTAAGATTACTAAACCTGCCCAGTCACCTCTTTTAGGGCTTGGTTTTTCTGAAGTGAAGATAATAGGGTTCGCAGCAGTACCTTCTGCCATGATCTTACTTCCTCTTGTAATAATTAAAGATCCGTTTTTATCTGCCTCACCAACGATTTTGGTTCCCGGCTCGATTGTTAACGTAGCTCCGTTTGTTACATATACTAATCCTCTTAACTTATAGGTATTGTTAGCTTTAAGGGTAAGATTAGATGTGATTTTTCCTGAAAGAATAAGGTTTTCAGTAGTTCCGTTTCCTGAACCTCCGTTTTGAACGATCGTTTCCCCATCTTCTTCTATATTTCTACATGCAGTAACGGTTGTTGCTAATGTACCAAGTACTAAAGAGTATAATACAAATTTTTTCATGTTATAAAGACTTATTTTTTATTAGATATTCGTTTAATTAATTTTTAAAAGCTGTAGCCAAGTGTTAAGCTGATGTTAGTTCCTGTTACTCTGTCTATAGCAAGTGCATCTGCACTGTCGTATTTTTTGTTGTTGTTCAGATCATGATAGAATCTCGCATGACGGTTTAAGATGTCTGAAACGTTAAGTTTGATTTCTCCTTTATTCTGCCAGATTTTTTTAGCAACCTGAAAATCAAGAAGTGGTCTTGGAGCTTCCCAGATTGGTGGAATTTGGTCATTTCCTACATAAAGAATTCTTCTTCCGATCATGTTGAAAAGTACAGTTGAAGTCCAGCCTGTTTTTTCAGTGTCATACTGAAGACTCAGGTTTACCGTGTAAGGAGATTGCCCCTGCATTGGTCGGTCTGTCTTCGTAGCCTCGTCGGTTACCTTGTTCTTAATTAAAGCGAAGTTACCGCCCAATGTGAAGTTTTTAAGAGCACTGAAGAAATCCAGTTTTTTTCTGAATTCCAATTCAGCTCCGTAAGCATCAGCTTTATCTACATTCAAATAGTTGAAAGTGTTACTTGTACCTACCCCAGACTGGTTGAAATATAATTCGATTGGATTTTTAAAGTTTTTATAGAAACCTGCGAAAGAAAGGATTTCTCCATTTCTTGGATACCATTCCCAACGAACGTCTGCATTGGTAATTTTAGTTCTCTGGATGTTTTTGTTACCCACAACTGTAGCTCCCAAATCGAAATCGTAATAGGCCAGCGGAGAAACTTCTCTAAATTCTGGTCTTACAACAGTCTGCGAACCTGCAACACGTAGATTCATGTTATTGGCTAACTTGAACGTCATGTTTAAAGCAGGTAAAAAGTCGGTAACACGTGTGTTTACAAAACGGTCGTCGCTTCTTTTTGTACTTCCTACCAATTGGTCGAAGTTTTCAACTCTTAATCCCCAAACGGCTCTGAACCATGGTGTAAAGTTATTGTCCATTTGTAAATAACCTGCGTTAAGAATCGTATTGGCAATATATCTGTACTGGTTTCCGGCGATTTCGTCGAATGTAAATTTGCTTCCGTCTGTTCCGAAGTTTTCAGCATTGAAAATGGTTTCGAAAGGCTGAGAAAGTAATCCTTGGTTATAACCTTCCAACCTTACTGAGAAAGGTCTTGAGTTATATATTCTGTCTTTTACCTGGAATAAATATCCTCCTTTTACGGTTTGTTTTTGTCCGAATAGTTCGAAATTTTTAGATACATCACCTCCTGCATTATATAAATAATCGCTAAGTGTAGAATAGAATACACTTCCTGATTTTTGTGAAAGTCCGTTTGAAATTAATGCTAAATAAGGACTTCCGTTAATATCCGGATACTGGTTGTACTGAAGACGTTGTAATAATGGAATATACTGATCCAAAATACCGAAACTTCCGTACCAGTTGAAAGTAAGACCGCCCAAAGCGTCTATTTTATGAGTACCGTTTAAAGTTGAATTATAGAAAGTAGTTTCTTTAAATCCAATCTCTCTTGCGATAATGTTGGTTCCGTTGATAGGATCAAATTCAAAATCTTTTCCTGTTCTGAAAGACATATGATTTACCGTGTTATTGGTAATGATATTCTTCAGGGAAATTTTGTTGTTGCTGTTCAGCTTTAAAGTAAGGTTTAATAAACCTCCTAAAATAACATCGTTTTGATATTTTTCAGTGTAATAATTAAAGTTGGTGTCAGCCAGCTGATCGTTGATCGTGAAGAAACTGTTCTTAGTTTCAGTTCTTCTTTTATTGTTACTGTAATTCAGAACGGCAATTACTCCTAAATCTTTTCCAAAAAGTTTTGTATTGAAACCTCCGTCTAACTGTAAGTTTACGTTTTCAGGAAATCCGATAGAATTATATCCTAAATTTTTTACATAGGGTTGACCGATTGCTGTTTTACTGGCATCATCCAAAATCGCGAAAGAGTTTTTTGCCGGCATATTTGCGGGAGGCTTTCTGTAGCCATCATCAATTCCTAAGAAATCCCATTTTCCGCCTTTCTGCATTTTAAATTCCTGTCCCATTGTGATCGAGTTTCCTCCGACACCCACTTGTAGGTTAAAGAAATTTTTATTGGGAATATCTTTAGTATTTACCTGGATCAATCCACCTGCCCATTCACCGCTGTATTCCGGAATAAATGTTTTGTTGATAACCAATGTTTCAATAACGTTTGCAGGGAAAAGGTCGAAAGAGAAAGTCTTTCTGTCCGGCTCTGTACTGGATAACTGAATACCATTCAACATTGCCTGATTGTAACGGTCTGATAAACCTCTTACGACAATGTATTTTCCGTCGAATAAACTTACTCCCGAAACTCTTTTCAGAACTTCTCCTGTATTTCTGTCCGGGCTTCTTTTAATAGCTTCAACACCGATTACCTGAGAAACTACTCCAGAATTTCTTTGCAAACCAATAGTAGATGCAATTGTTTCTTTTCTTGCGTTGGATTTTATGACAACACCTTCAATTTGTTTTTCTTTGGTAGAGGGTTTATCCAAAACAATATCAAGATGGGTACTTGCATCATTCTTTACAATTACCTCACTTATTTCTTTTCTATTGTATCCGTTGGAAGTTACCGTTATAATGTAGTTGGTTCCCGGGGGAAGATTGAAAGAGTAGTTTCCGGAAATGTCAGTCGTTACTTCCTGATCATTTACCTTTACTTTTACTCCTTCTATAGGAGTATTATCTTTCTCATCCAATATCCTACCTTCTAATACATGGCTTTGTGCAAAAGCAAAGCCTGCGGAAAACAAGGCAAGCAGCATAATGCTCTTGTGGAATTGTTTTTTCATTTTACTTTATCTTACTATATTCTTTCGGTGCAAAGGAATAAAGAATTGACGGGGTAAATGGTTTAGCGAAATTTAATTTTTTCTTAACTAAACATTAACAAAACGATATTATTGTTAACTTTATATGAACGATCCCCCTTTTGTTAAACTGTCATTAAAATATTATTAACTTTGAGCCGTAAAAATTGAAAATGAACCAAAAGAAAATCCTCTTAATAGACGATGAACTGGATATTTTAGAGATTCTGTCTTACAACTTAGAAAAAGAAGGCTACGACATTTACACCGCTACAAATGGTAACGAAGGTATTGATAAAGCCAAAGAAATTGTTCCGGATCTTATCCTTTTAGATGTCATGATGCCGGAAAAAGACGGTATCGAAACCTGTCAGGAACTTCGTAAAGTAAAAGAACTTCAGAAGACATTAATTGTTTTCCTTTCTGCAAGAAGCGAAGAGTTTTCACAATTGGCAGGTTTCCAGGCTGGTGCAAACGACTACATTGTAAAGTTGATTAAACCGAAAATCCTTATTTCGAAAGTAAATGCGTTATTGCAGTTAACTTCTCAGGTTTCTGATAATGCCAAATTAATTGAAATCGGAGATTTAGTGATCGATAAAGACAACTTCAGAGTTTCCAAAGCGGGGCAGCAGTTTTTGCTTCCGAAAAAAGAATTTGATCTTTTGTATTTATTGGCTTCAAACACAGAAAAAGTTTTCAAAAGAGAAGAAATTCTTGAAAGAGTTTGGGGAAATGATGTAATCGTGGGAGAAAGAACCATCGACGTTCATATCAGAAGACTGAGAGAAAAATTAGGAATCAACACGATTCAGACATTAAAAGGAATTGGGTATAAACTTATCGTTTAATACTCAATTTCAATTAATTATCTTTACTTAACCATTAAAATGTTGTAAAATTGAAATTTTACAGACTTACACTCGTCGCCTCTTGTCTTCTGACATTGGTGATGTTTCTTTTAGTAATCATTTTCGATTCGCTAAAGGATCTTTATGACCAGACCCCTTTCTTCAAAATAGGATTATTGGTCTGTCTTGTCGCTATTTTTATCATTAATTATCTAGTTCTTCAGCTACTTTTTGCCTATTATGGTAAAAAACAGATTCGTGGGCTTTCGCAGATTTTGCCACAGGAAATTGTACATGCAAACGATGAAAATATTACCATTAAAGAATTAGGCGAAAGATTTTCAGACTTAAATCAGCAAAAAGTTACCGAACTGGATACGATGAAGGAAATGGAAAGCTACCGTAAAGAATATATCGGAAATGTTTCTCATGAACTTAAAACACCCTTATTTTCTATTCAGGGTTATGTGGAAACACTCAGAGACGGCGGGGTAGATAATCTTACCATACGTGATAAATATCTTGAAAGAATTGATATTTCTGTAGAAAGATTAATTGCTATTGTTAAAGATCTTGATATGATTAACAGGCTTGAAGCTGGCGAAATTAATCTTACCGTTTCAAGATTCGACGTGAATGTTTTGATCAAAGAGATTTTCGATTTATTAGATCTGGAAGCGGAAAAGCACAATACAACATTACAGATTCAGACGCTTCTTCCGCAGATTTTTGTGGATGCTGATAAACAGAAAGTTTCGCAGGTTTTTATTAATTTAATTTCAAACGCCATTCACTACGCCAATCGGCAGGAAGCCAAAGTTGTGGTGAAGACAAGCGTTCTTAAAAATAAAGTTCTGATTGAAGTAATCGACAACGGAATGGGAATAAAACCCGAAAGTTTACCAAGAATTTTCGAAAGATTCTATCGTGTGGAAACCAGCAGAAGCAGAAGAGAAGGCGGATCCGGACTCGGATTGGCAATTGTAAAACACATTCTGGAAGCCCATGACGAAAACATTACCGTAGAAAGTGTATACCTTGAAGGAACCAAATTCAGTTTTATGCTCGAAAAAAGTAAATAATTTCGCAAAATGTAAGGAAAAAAAATATTTTAAAAAATCCTGAAATATTTTTTTGTCACCTCTCATTTATTTTATATTTGCAAGAGAGATTTATCATAACAAAGGCAAAAAGTAATTTAAAAACTGATGGTTTATAAAATCCGCGTAATATTAGATGCGAAAGAAGATATCTTCCGAGATGTCGAAGTTAAAGGAAAACAGACGCTATGGAACTTGCATTTAGGAATTAAAAGTGCATTCAGCTTACAGGGAGAGGAGCTTTCTACATTCAATCTGCTTGAAGAAGACGGAACGATTGTAAAAAGTGTTCCACTGGAAGATATGAGTGACGACGGTGATGGAGAGATTATGTCGGATGTATACATCGATGAGGCTTTCGAAAATGTAGGAGATAAAGCACAGTTCCAGTACGGACTTCTTGACCTTTGGGAATTTTTCTGTGAATTAGTAGAGGTTATCGACGAAACAAAAGGAGTTAATTATCCTATTACGGTTTACAGATTTGGAAATGTTCCGTTGAAAGCACCAAGCAAAAGCGGTAACGGAGGATCTAAAAAGAAATCGGCAATGCCTTTAATGGATGATGATTTCGGTTTTGATGATGATTTGGTGGTAAGTGGTAACTTTGAAGATGAAGATGACGACAATTTTGATGATGAGGAAGAAGAAGAAGACTACAACGATGACGTTTTCGATGACGAAGATGACAACGACGAAAGATAATTAAAGTATAAAAAATATATGCCCTGAATGAAAATTCGGGGCTTTTTTGTGTGATAACTTTATGATAGATTTTTTCTTCATTTTATTACGAAAAAAATACTCGACTTGACGAATTTATATCGAAAATTTTCAAAATGCACAATCGGTTACTCATTTAAATTTCAAACAACTTTAATCCTCAAATAATCATTCTTTTCAGCCACAATCCCTATTTTTGTTGAAAGAGAATTAATAAAAATATTAATTTTATAAGTCACCATTGGTTTGGGAATTGTTTCCTTTACCATTCAAAAATGAAAGAAAAGCATGACAGATTTACCTAAAAACTGGAAACATACTACAAATATCTACGAAGTCAACGTAAGACAATATACAAAAGAAGGAACTTTCAAAGCATTTGAAAAAGAAATGCCGAGATTGAAATCGATGGGTGTGAAAACGCTTTGGTTTATGCCCATCACACCGATTGCTCAAGAAAACAAAAAAGGAAGCTTGGGAAGTCCTTATGCAGCATCAGATTATACTTCTGTCAATCACGAGTTTGGAACTTTAGATGATTTCAAACATCTGGTGAACGAAGCGCACCGATTAGGATTTAAAGTTATTATTGACTGGGTTGCAAATCACACGGGTTGGGATCATATCTGGACAAAAACTCATCCCGAATTTTATCTGAAAGATCCCGATGGCAGTTTTCACCGTGCTTCAGGAATGGATGATATTATCGAACTGGATTATACAAATCAGGAAATGCGTCTGGAAATGATCGATGCCATGAAATTTTGGATCAGAGAAACTGATATCGACGGTTTCCGTTGCGATTTAGCTTCTTGGGTAGAGGTTGATTTCTGGCAGCAGGCTCGCCCTGAAGTTGAAAAAATCAAACCGCTTTTCTGGTTAGGTGAATTTGATGAATTAGAAAGTCCGGAACACGGAAAAGTTTTCGATGCAAGTTATTCTTGGAAATGGATGCATAAATCAGCCGATTATTATAAACAAAATGAACCTCTTTTGGAGTTAACAGATCTTTTAAGAAAATATTCTGCAATTGGAGACGGTTCTATGAGAGCTTGGTTTACCACAAACCACGACGAAAATTCATGGAACGGAACAGAATACGAAAAATATGAAGTAATTACAAAACCAATGGCTGTATTTTCAGCAACATGGAATGGTATTCCGCTGCTGTATTCCGGGCAGGAACTTCCCAATATGAAGCGTTTGGAGTTTTTTGAAAAAGATGCAATAGAGTGGACTAACAATTATGAAATGGCAGCTTTTTATAAAACTTTATTAGATTTAAAATCATCAAATCCGGCTTTAAGAGGCGGAGATCCTGATGTAACAACCTATCTTTTAAATACAACAGCTAATGATAAAATTTTAGCTTACATAAGAAAGAATGGCAATGATGAAGTTCTGGTAGTTTTAAATATGTCAAAAGAAACTGTTAATTTCTCCATTGAAGATGATCATTTATCAGGAACTTTCAAAAATGTTTTTGATAAAACGAAAAGAAATTTTGATGATGGAAAATATTTTGATTTCAATATTTCAGATTATTCAGTTTTTGAGAAATAAATTCTGCATTTTTATTTTTAGATAAAATTAAAAACGCAGATTGTAACTGCGTTTTTTTATGAAATAATTTCAGGATTATAGAAAATTTATTTAATACATTTGAAAACTTAATGTAGATTTTATACATGGAAAAATCAAAAATTTTAGAACTCATCAAAAATAAAATTACCGAAAAAATTCGGAATCTGGAAAATCTCATTGCCGAAACCAGAGCTTCAAGCAATGATACGAAAAGTTCGATGGGTGATAAATATGAAACGGGTCGTGAAATGCTTCAACAGGAGATTAATAATCTTCAGCGTCAACTGAATGAAATGTTAAATCAGCAATCATACATTCAGAAAATTAATGGAGAACCCTCACTGAAGGTACAAAACGGAGCTTTGGTAAAAACCAATAAAGGACTTTTTTATATTTCTGCCTCGTTGGGGGAGATCGTTTTTGAAAATCAGAAAATCATGACAGTTTCTGCAGAATCGCCTTTGGTAAAAGCTATGGCAGGACTAAGTAAAGGACAGGATTTTTCTATAAATAATGTCAATCAGACCGTTGAAGAAATTTGGTAAATTTATTTTAAAGATCAAATTTTGTATTAAATAAATATATTTTTAAAATAATTAATATTTCATCCAAAATTTTAAGAAAACTTTATTGCTTACTTTGGAAGCAATTGCTATTTTTAATCGTAAATTAGATAAAAGTTAATGTAATAAAAATCATATTAAAATTTTATCAATATGGGAATTTTAGACAATAAAGTAGCACTCGTGACAGGCGCAGGATCAGGAATCGGATTAGCAATTGCAGAATTGTATGCGAAAGAAGGGGCAAAAGTAATTGTTTCGGACATCAATGAGGAACATGGAAATGGAGCGGTAGAAAAGATTAAATCACAGGGTGGCGAAGCATCATTCGTAAAAGCAGATACGTCAAATGCAGAACAAGTAGAGGCTTTAGTTAAATCGACTGTAGAAATTTACGGAAAATTGGATATCACCTGCAATAATGCAGGAATTGGCGGCGAACAGGAATTAACGGGAAATTATACTTTAGACGGCTGGAGAAAAGTGTTGAGTATAAATTTAGACGGTGTTTTCTACGGCTGCAAATATGAGCTGGAACAAATGGAGAAAAACGGAGGAGGAGTGATTGTGAATATGGCCTCTATACACGGAACGGTCGCAGCACCGCTTTCATCGGCTTATACGTCGGCAAAACACGCTGTTGTGGGGCTTACAAAAAATATCGGTGCAGAATACGGGCAGAAAAATATCCGTTGCAACGCTGTAGGTCCGGCTTATATTGAAACACCTCTTTTAGAAACTATCAGTGGAGATATGAAGGCAGCTTTAGTCGCAAAACATCCGATGGGAAGATTGGGGAAACCAGAAGAAGTCGCAGAATTGGTATTATTCCTAAGTTCTGAAAAATCTTCATTTATGACAGGAGGTTATTATCTTGTTGATGGAGGTTATACCGCAGTTTAATTAGATAATTTTCACAAATATAACATACAAAACGGGTTTTTTTAGGAAGCCCGTTTTTCTATTTAAAAACTTTTCCCGCCAATATATTCCATCAAAGAATCTTTGTAATTCGGGGCAATTACAATCTGCTGTTCGCCAATCACGATGTGATTTCTTTCAATCGCTTCAATTTTATTTAGCGCAACAATGTATGAACGGTGAATTCTCATAAAGTTTTCCGAAGGAAGTTCTTCTTCCAGTTTCTTTAAACTCATTAACGTTAAAATAGGTTTTGGCTGATCTTTTAGGAAAATTTTCACATAATCTTTCAATCCTTCAATAAAAAGAATTTCAGAAAAGTTGATTTTGATTTGTTTATATTCAGATTTTACGAAGAAAAATTCCTGTTTTTTTTCTGTTTTTTCTAACGAAGGTTGGACACTCTCAAAATAATTTCTGGCTTTCGTTGCGGCATTTAGAAATTCCGTATAATCGAATGGTTTCAACAAATAATCTAAAGCATTCACTTTATATCCGTCAATCGCATATTGATCAAACGCTGTTGTGAAAATGACTTTGCTTTTTTGTGGAAGCAATTTTGAAAATTCCAATCCTGACAAATCCGGCATTTGAATATCAAGGAAAAAAAGGTCGATTTCTTTTTCATCTTCCAGTTTTTGCATTGCTTCAATAGCGCTGCTGCATTTGGCTTTCAGGTCCAGAAAAGGAGTTTTCAGGACATAACTTTCAATTAAGTTTAATGCCATTGGTTCGTCATCGGCAATCAGGCAGGTAAGTTTTCTCATAATTAAATCCTATTTCGTATCCAGTTTCACTTCCGCAATATACATTCCGTTGTTGAGGTGAGAATGAAATTCATGCTTTTCAGGATACAGCAAATTAAGTCTTTTTTTAAGATTTTCGACACCGATTCCTGACCCGCTTTTGTCGGCATCCGTTTTCGGAAAATTGGAATTAGAAGCCGTAAAATGAATTTCGTTTTCTATAATTTCCATTTTAAAATGAATATCAGAATGTTGAGTTGCGGAAATTCCGTGTTTAAAAGCATTTTCAACAATAGAAATAAAAAGCAATGGAGCAATTTTCATTTCAGGAATTGTCTTCGGAAAATTGGTGTATACTTTTGTATTATCGTTGATTCTCAGCGACATCAATTCAATATATTTATTTAAAAATTCTACTTCTTCGGAAAGACTTATTGTTGGAACATCAGTTTTGTACAAAAGATGTCGCATCAGTTTGCTCAAACTGTGAATGCTCTGTTTCGCTTTATCGGGCGCAAAATCTATCAAAGAATAAATATTATTTAGTGAATTAAAGAAAAAATGCGGTTGTAACTGATATTTAAGGTGTTGAAGTTCAGACTGAAGTTTGATATTGTCGGCTTCAATTTTCATTTCCTCGGCTTTCTGAATTTTTTTTCCGGCATTAATGGCAATGGAAAATGCAACCGGAATCATGTAAATCAGCGTATCCATAAAATAAAAAAGTGAAGCCGGAGGTTTTTTTCTGCCCGAAGGATTTCTACCATGAGGTTCCAGAATGTCAAAAATTTGATTTTTGAAAAATATTAATGCTAAAATCAAAGCAAGATTAACCACAAAAAACCATACTTTTTTATCGTCGTAAATATATTTTACGAGATATAAATAATTGGCATAAAATACCACAGCAAGGAAAATTAACTGCAGCCAAAAATGACGGGAAAGATCTTTCCAATCTGCATCTGAACCAACAGAAAAAGCTGCAGGAAGAAAGAATAAAACCAGCCAGATCAAAAAATGCAGGCTGATTTCAACGTTTTTATTTTTTAAATTGACCATTTTTACAGTCTTTCATTTTAAAATTTATATTTCTTCAATCCTTCAAAAAATCTTGATTGATGAAACCTTTCAAGAAGTGAATTTAAAATTTTTTCTACCATTTCTTCTACATTTTTATTGAACAATTTTTCTAAATTCTTTGCGATTTCAAACAATTAAAATTATTTATTCATATCTCAACGCATTAATTGGATCAGATTGTGCCGCTTTTCTCGCAGGATACCATCCGAAAAATACTCCTGTTATCGTACAGACCGCAAATGAAATAACGATTGAAATCATCGTAATAGTAACGGGCCAGCCTGCAAAATATTTAATGCTGAAAGTGGCGATAATCCCTATTACAACTCCTAAAATACCTCCTGTAATGCTTATGAGAACAGATTCTATCAAAAACTGCATCAGAATGTCTCTGTCTTTTGCTCCGATTGCCATTCTCAAACCGATTTCCTTGGTTCTTTCTTTTACCGAAACATACATGATATTCATAATTCCGATTCCTCCGACAAGTAATGAAATACTTGCGATGGCTACCAGTAAAATTGTCAACATTTCGCTGGTTGAGCTGAACATAGAGATAATTTCCTGTTGAGACGAAACGTTGAAATCATTATCCTGATCCGGTTTTACTTTGTGCTGTTTTTCCATGACAGTCTTAATCTCATTCACAGCAGCTTCAGAATCTTCTTCACTTAAAGATGAAGCAACAATCGACTGAAGATAAGTCTGTGCCAAAATTCTTTTCTGAACCGCAGTGTAAGGCGCGATAATAATGTCATCCTGATCCTGTCCGAAGGTATTTTCTCCTTTTTCCTTTAATACTCCAATGACTTTAAACGGGATATTTTTAAAACGAATCATCTTCCCGATCGGATCTTCATTCGGGAATAGATTTTCCTGAACGGTTTTTCCAATAACCGCAACTTTTCCGAAAGATTCAACATCATCATCGGTAAACATTGAGCCTTTATCAACGCCCCAGTCACGAATCTTCAGATATTCCGGTGAAGCCCCATACATGGAAGTCGGCCAGTTTTTTGAACCTGCAATACTTTGTCCGCTGCCGTTCACTAATGGTGAAATGTCTTTGATTAATTTTACCTGTGCTTTCAAAGCTTGATAATCTGCTAAGGTCAAAGTCTGCATTGCAGAAGGATCGGAACGTACACCGCCTGTCATACCTGCACCGGGACGAATGGTAATGAGATTGGCTCCCATACTTGAAATATTTTTCTTAATACTCTCCTTTGAACCTTCACCAATTGCCAACATTGCAATCACGGAAGCCACCCCGATGATAATTCCGAGCATCGTAAGCATGGCTCTGGTTTTATTAAGGATAATGGCTTTCCAGGCTATTTTTAATAAGTTTGAGAAATTCATAACTTTAATTTTTGGTTTAAAAAATCTTCTGCAAATCTGCCTTCTATTATTAACACTCTAAAAACAACTTCGCTTTTCAAAAAAATCTCCTTCATGTCAGATTTGCAAAAGATAACAACATTACATCCTCTTCATTGTAGCTAATTAATATAAATTGATGGACTTATTCTGTACCTACTTTTTCTTTAAAAACCTTTTGCAAATCTTTCAATCTAAACATTTAAAAAACCACTTCTAATCTTACTTCATGTCAGATTTGCAAAAGAAAAACAACATTACATCCTCTTCATTGTAATAAGCTAACTAATATAGTATCCAATTTTATTCTGTTTTTGGTAACTTTTCAAGTTCTGCTTTGGCAATGAGCCTGTCGGTTACCAGTTTATCTTCTTTTATCATTCCGTCTCGAAGAATCACAGTTCGTTTACTGAATCTCGCAATGTCTTCTTCATGGGTTACAAATCCTATCGTGATTCCTTCATCATTAAGTTCCTGAAAAAGATTCATGACTTCGTAAGAAGTTCTTGTATCAAGGTTTCCTGTCGCTTCATCTGCCAATAAAATAACAGGATGATTGACCAAAGCTCTTGCAATCGCAACCCTCTGTTGCTGACCTCCCGAAAGCTGACTCGGAACGTGTCCCATTCTGCTTGCAAGACCGACTTGCTGTAAAGCTTTTACAGCTCTTTCTCTTCTTTCTTCCGACGAAATCGTTGAATTATAAAGTAAGGGCAATTCAACATTTTCCAAAGCACTTGTTCTTGCTAATAAATTATAGGATTGAAATATGAAACCGATTTTGGTATTTCTGATTTCGGCAAGTTGGTTTTTGTTTAAATCTTTTACTAATACGCCGTCCAGTTCATACGTTCCGGAAGTTGGTTGGTCGAGACATCCCAAAGTATTTAGAAAAGTTGATTTTCCTGAACCGCTGGTTCCCATAATGGTCACAAATTCTCCTTTGTTAATTATTAAATCGATTCCTTTCAAGGCATGAACAATTTCGTCACCCATTCGGAATTCACGTTTTAAGTTTTCTATTTTGATGATGGGTTTCATTGCTTTTTATTTAATGTTGATCGTTGATTGTTTGTGGTTGATAGTTTAAGTTTTAAAATTGAAATCAATCAACCAATAACCATTTTTAATTTCCCGTAGGCGGACTTTGTTTCGATTCCTATTTTTTATTATTACTTCCCGGTCTTTTAGGCATAAACGGGCTGCTCCCTTCTGAACCGGATTTTGCGACAGCCTCAGTTTGTTCGTCTAATGAAGTCACGATTTGTTCACTTCCGGTTAGTCCGCTTTTTACTTCTACATTAATTCCGTCGTTGATTCCGATTGTAATTTGTTTTTGAGAAATACTTCCATCATTATTTTTAATCCAGACATACTTTTCTTTGCCTTTTCCAATTTTAACCTCAGGAATTTTAGCAGAGATTTTATTTTTCTGATAATATTTCTTTACAACTTCTGTATCGGGTGAGAAACTTATCGCTGAAGCCGGAATTGTACTCGTACCTTTTAATTCTTTTGTGAAAATTGTGACTGTCGCCGTTAATCCGGGTTTTAACTTCTGTTCAGAATTATCTGCATCGATCAAAACAGTGTACGTAACGACATTTGATGAGGTTTTCGGGCTTAGACGTATTTCTCTTACAGATCCATTGAATTCAGTTTCTGAATAAGCGTCTACAGTGAAAGTCACACGTTGACCAACCTGAACATTTCCAATATCTGCTTCATCTACATTCGCCTGAACCTGCATTTTCGTAATATCCTTCGCAATCGTGAAAAGGGTAGGAGTTGTCATACTTGCCGCAACGGTTTGTCCTTCCTGAACTTCTTTGCTCAAAATAATTCCGTCAATCGGAGCGTAAATATTAGCATAACTCAAATTGGTTCTCGACTGCGCTAAAGTTGTTTTCTTTTGATTCACCGCTTGTTGTGCGTTTTTCACCTGATAAGATGCCTGCTCATAATCTGCTCTGCTGATCACACCTGATTTGAACATATTATTTTGACGCTGGAAATTCTGTTGCTGATAATTAAGCTCATTCAAAGCCGAATTATACTGAGCCTGAGCATCATTTACCGATTCCTGAAGGTTGGTTTTATCGATTTCAGCTAAAAGCTGTCCCTTTTTTACCTGAGAATTATAATCAACATAAATATTTCTGATCAATCCTGAAACCTGAGTTCCGACCTGTACTGTGTCGACAGGCTCTACGGTTCCCGTCGCCGTAACAGAAGTAGTAATATCTTGTTTGCTGAGTTTTACGGTCTGAATAGTGATCTGCGCTTCTTTATCCTTTGAGAAATACTGATACGCTAAAACGATCACAACGGCTGACACCAGAAATATAATAGAATTTCTGAAGATCTTTTTATATTTTGGATTCATAATTATATATTTTTCTGTTGCTATTAATTGGTTGTTAATATTTTACCCTGATAAAAATTCAGGAGTTGGGTGTATAAAACTGCCATGTATTTTGACTGTAAATACGTCTGTTCGTTGGTAAGATAGGTGTTTCTGCTTACTGAAAGTTCAGTTGTCGTCAATCCTCCGAATTCAAATTTCTTGTTGGACAGATCGTAAGAAAGTTTCGCATTATCTCTCGCTACTTTTGAAGATTTTTGCTGAGCCTGATTGGCGATTGCATTCTGCCAAGCGGTTTCAATACTTGAATACAGTGTTTTTCCCGCGCTTATTTTATCCAATTGATTTTGCTTAATATCAATTTTAGCCAATTCGACATTCGTATTGTTCTGTTTTTTCGAGAAAATCGGAACGTTAAGCGAAAGCCCGACAGATTTATTAAAGTTATTCTTAAGCTGATTAAAATATGAAAAATCCTGAGTGCTTGTGAAACCTGTATTCAGCCCTGCTGTTGCGGAAAGTGTTGGCTTGTAACCCGCTTTTGTAATCTCTAAGGCTTTGTTTAAAATTTCATTCTGAGCATCATAAATTTTAAGATCAGGAAGATTTTCTATTGCCTGTGCAAAAACCTGCTGTTTATCAGGAATAGTTTCTTCAATATCTGGAAGCGAAGTTTTTTCAATTTCAAAATCTACATTGGGATCAAGCTCCAATAATTGTTTTAATTTTAAAACCTGTTGATTGTAAAGATTCTGACTGCTTACTACCGTATATTGGTTCTGTGCATTTTGTGTTTCTACGTCTGCGAGATCCAGTTTTGAGATCGCTCCGTTTTTATATTTAGTCTGCGTAAGTTTTAATTCCTGAGCGGAAGAATTTGCGGTGTAGTTTGCAATTTCGATTCCTTCATAATAATATAAAGACTGTAAATATGCTTCTAAAACATTCAAAACAATATTATTTTCCGCCTGCTTTTGATATAAAGAAGATTGATCCAAAATCATTTTATTCTGCTCAATCTGTAAGTTCAGTTTGTTTCCCTGATAAATTGCAACGTTTCCGCTTATTCCAAAACTGTTTGACAAAATATTCTGATTCACGAAACTGCTTGTAATGGGGTCAATACTTGAACCGTTAGTCAATCCCAGCGAAGAAGAACCGTAAATCGTCGGAAGTTTATTGTTTTTCTGCTGCTGATAATTCAATTGGGCAGTGGTTTTGTCGAGAACGGTCTTTTTTACCGTAATGTTATTTGCTACCGCATAATCCAGACAATCCTGAAGCGACCACACTTTTTGAGCCGGAGCAAGGATTCCGATGAAGAGCGCTATGATTAGGTATTTTTTCATTGTCTTTCTGATTTACAGTGACAAAATTCCTTCATCCATGAAAGAAAGTCAAAACTATTAGACAAACACAGCGATTTTATAGAAGTATTGCTTTTTTCTATCGTTACAGATTTTTATTTTCCAATTGTAAAAGAACTTTTTTAATTAAAAAATCCTTTATTTTGCAAAAAATCAACGGCGGTTTTTACCAATAAAAATTTCAGAGAAATGCAAAATTACTTAGACCTTTTACAACATATTTTAGATAGCGGAACAGAAAAAACTGACAGAACGGGAACAGGAACAAAAAGTGTTTTCGGCTATCAGCTGAGGTATGATTTATCGAAAGGTTTTCCTTTAGTAACTACCAAAAAGGTGCATTTAAAATCTATTATTTACGAATTGCTCTGGTTTTTAAAAGGAGATACCAATATCAAATATTTAAAAGATAATGGAGTTTCAATCTGGGATGAATGGGCAGATGAAAACGGAGATTTAGGTCCTGTTTACGGAGCACAATGGAGATCTTGGAACGGTGCAGATGGAAAAGTTGTGGATCAGATTACAGAAGTAATCGATCAGATTAAAAAAAATCCGGATTCCAGAAGATTGATCGTCTCTGCCTGGAACGTTGCTGAAATCCCGAATATGGCTCTGGCACCTTGCCATGCGCTATTCCAGTTTTATGTTGCTGATGGAAAATTATCACTTCAACTGTATCAGAGAAGTGCCGATGTTTTCTTAGGAGTTCCTTTTAATATTGCAAGTTATGCTTTATTATTGATGATGGTAGCGCAGGTTTGCGATCTGGAAGTCGGAGATTATGTTCACAGTTTTGGTGATGTTCATATTTATAATAATCATTTTGAACAGGTGAATAAACAATTATCAAGAGAAACAAGATCGCTTCCTACCATGAAATTAAATCCTGAAATTAAAGATATTTTTGGTTTCGATTTTGAAGATTTTACACTGGAAAATTACGATCCGCATCCGGGAATAAAAGCACCTGTTGCGATTTAGAATTAAAGTAAAATATCTTATATTCATTCTGTTTGCCGTTCCGTAGGAATCTAAGCTAAGTTTTAAATATTGTTGTCGAAATTCCTACGGAATGACAAACCTTGAAAATATTAACTAAATAATATTAAAATAAACCTAAAAGTGAAGTCTAAAACTTCACTTTTTTTGTAACATCTCCTGAAATTTTTCAACTTATTGAGCAAACTTAAAAAGTATGTTTAAAAAGTTACTTTTTCTTTCAGCACTTGGTATTTCAACTGCCGTTTTTTCTCAACAAAATGTAAAAGAAAAATTGGGAAGCTACTTTGATTCTCTGTTTGTGCATCATAAAGTGATGGGAAGTTTTGCGTTTACAGAAAATGATCGACCGACTTTTGTGAAAGTAATCGGATTTGCAGATGTTGAAAAAAAGCAGAAAGCTAATATAAATACGCAATATCGTATTGGCTCTATCAGTAAGACTTTTACAGCCGTTTTGATCATGAAAGCTGTAGAAGATAAAAAACTTTCTTTAGACAAAAAACTTTCAGATTTCTATCCTGAAATTCCTAATGCAGACAAAATTACCATCGAAAATTTATTGCAGCACAGAACGGGAATTCACAATCTGACGGATGAAGCCGAGTTTGCACAATATTATACTAAGCCTCAAACTGGGAATGACTTGGTTGCTATCATTAAAAAATATAAAAGTGATTTTGAGCCGGGTTCAAAGCATGAATATAGCAATTCAAATTTCATTTTATTAGGATTAATTCTCGAAAAAGTATATAAAAAATCCTATGCTGAATTAATTAAGACTAAAATTGCAAAACCTTTAAAATTAATCTCAACGGGAGTCGGAGGAAAAATTGATACTTCAAAAGATCAGGCAAAATCTTATCAGTATTTCAACGGAATTTATCTTGCTGCTCCGGAAACAGATATGAGTGTTCCGATTGGAGCGGGAAATATTGTTTCAACACCAAGAGAACTTTTGGTATTCATTTTAGGATTGGAAAACGGGAAATTAATCAAAAGAGAAAACGTTGATAAAATGAAAAATTTTATTGATGATTATGGCTATGGTCTGGTGAAATTTCCGTTTGAAAAATATTCGGGATTTGGTCATAATGGAGCGATTGATGGTTTCAGATCAGAATTGGTTTATTTTCCGGAGTTGAAAACGGCAGTGAGCTTCATAACCAATCAGGAAGATACGGATTCTGACGACATTTTCGATAAAATGATGGCTGCAGCTACAGGTAAAGATTTTAAAATGCCGGATTTTAATGGTGTTGTAGTTTCCGCAGATATTTTAAAAAAATATGAAGGGAATTATAAAACCAAGGATTTCCCTTTAGATATCAAAATCTTTATAGAAAATGGAGTGTTAAAAGGTCAGGCAACGGGTCAGGGCGCTTTTCCTTTAGAAGCTGTTTCTGAAAATGAATTTAAATTTGACATCGCAGGAATTAAAGTTAAATTTAATGCAGAAAACGGAACGATGGATTTTGCTCAGGGAGCTAATCAATTTACCTTTAAAAAAGAATAAATGAAATATCTAAAAATCAATACCGAAGAAACTGCTAATCTTGAAGCATTGAAAAATGCAATTCTTCAGATGAAAGGCGTAGATTCTATAGAGATCATCGACGATGAAAACCCTGAAAGTGAGCTGAAAAAAGCTTTTCATAAAACAAAAGAACAGTTTAAAAAAGGAGATTACGAAACGGTAGTCAATGATATTTTCGACATTTTAACAAAAAATAATTCTAAAAAATAATAATGAAAAAAGCTATTTTATCGATTGCTCTTTTGGGTGGGATCTTCTTTTCCGCAAATGTAGCAGCACAAACCGAAACTTCAGGCAGAGAAAAGGTCTACAGAGCCACTCACACGAAAGTAACGGAACTAAAACACACCAAGCTTAGAGTAAATTTCGACTATCAGAAGGAACAAATGAACGGAGAAGAATGGCTGACTGCCGCTCCTTTTTTCTATCCGACGAATGAATTGACACTTGATGCAAAGGGAATGTTGATTCATGAAGTAGCTTTGGATATCAATGGTAAAAAATCTCCTTTAAAATACGATTACAAGGATGATGTGTTGAAAATTACTTTAGATAAAACATATCATAAAAACCAAGATTACACGGTTTACATTAAATATACTTCCCGTCCGAACGAAGTGAAACAGGAGGGAAGTGCAGCAATTAATGATGCAAAAGGATTGTATTTTATTAATGCTCAGGGAAAAGATCCTGACAAGCCGACGCAGATCTGGACGCAGGGAGAAACAGAATCTTCTTCTGCATGGTTTCCTACCATAGATAAATCTAACCAAAAAACCACTCAAGAAATCTACATGACTGTTCCTGATAAATATGTAACTCTTTCTAACGGATTGTTGAAAGATTCTCAGAAAGAAGGCAACGGTTTAAGAACAGATCATTGGGTAATGGATAAGAGACATTCTACCTATCTTTTCTTTATGGGAATTGGTGAATATGCGATCGTGAAAGACAAATGGAGAAATATTGCGGTAGATTATTACATCGAAAAAGAGTACGAACCGTACGCAAAACAGATCTACGGAAATACTCCGGAAATGATTGAGTTTTTCTCTAAAAAGCTGGGTTACGATTATCCTTGGGCAAAATATGCACAGATTTCTGGAAGAGATTATGTAAGTGGAGCAATGGAAAATACAACAGCAACACTTCATGGAAGCGATATTTTGCAAAAACCTGGACAGTTAATCGACGAAAATACATGGGAAGACACCATTGCTCACGAATTATTCCACCAGTGGTTTGGCGATTTGGTGACTGCGGAAAGCTGGAGTAATCTTACGGTAAATGAATCTTTTGCGAACTATTCAGAATATCTTTGGAACGAATATAAGTACGGAAAAGACCAGGCAGATTATCATCAAATGAAGGATGTGAATAATTACATTCATAATCCTGGAGATTTTAAGAAGGATTTGGTACGATTCGATTACGATTCCAGAGAAGATGTTTTCGATCTGGTAACCTATCAGAAAGGAGGCGGAATTCTTCATATGTTGAGAAATTATTTAGGTGATGATGCTTTCTTTGCCGGAATGAATGATTATTTGAAAACAAACGAATATCAGAATGGAGAGGCACATCAGTTAAGATTATCATTCGAAAAAGTTTCAGGAAAAGATCTTAATTGGTTCTTCAATCAATGGTATTTCGGAAGCGGACACCCGAAAATCAAATATTCTTATACTTTCGAACCTGTTAAAAAACAAGTTGCCGTAGTTATTGAGCAAACTCAGGAGCAACCGTTTGAGTTTCCTTTGGCAATCGATGTTTACGATAATGGAAAACCGAAAAGATATAATGTCTGGGTAAATGCAGAAGGTAAAAGTACTTTCAATTTTGATGTTTCTAAGAATGCAGACTTAGTAAATATCAACGCAGATGGTATTTTAGTGGCAGATATTACCGATACAAAAACGCCTGAGCAATATTTACTTCAGTTTACAGGTTCTAAGGAATTCAAGAGCAGATACAATGCATTAAACGGAATTAAAGATCAGGTTGGCAAAAATCCGGCCGCAACAAAATTATTGGCAGCAGCGTTGAAAGATCCTTACTTCAGAACGAAAATAAAAGCGTTGCAGTTGATGGATTTATCAAATCCAGAACAATTCAAAGCGTTGGGTTCTGATGTTGAAAAACTGGCTTCAAATGATCCTAAAACATTGGTTCAGGCAGCAGCCATTTCAGCATTAGCGAAAACGAAGGATAAAAAATATATGCCGATCTTCGAAAAAGGAGTGAATGCCGTTTCCAATTCTGTGAAAGGAAATTCGATCAGTGCGATTGTTACGGTAGATCCTGCAAGAGGAAATGCTTTAGCAGAGAAAGTAGATCTGGAAGGTGCTTCGGAGACGTTATTGGGACAAATGTTACCAATTGTTGTAAAAAACAAAGTGACTTCTCAGATGTCGAATATTGCTCCGCTTGTGGCATTTTATCCTTTTATTAAATTCCAGAATCCTGAATTGGGGAAATCTGCGGAAGAAGGTTATAACTGGATTATGTCTTCAGATAATCTGAAAGCGACAGAAAGTGTTACGAAAATTATAAATCAGGCTAAAGGACAGATGGGAAATAATCCACAGGTTAAAATGATGATAACCCAGATGTTGAAAGATGGTCTTGCCAAGAAAATGGAACTTCTGAAACAGAATCCTCAAAGTGCGGCAAGCATCAACAAACAAATTGATGTAATGAATAAAGCCATTGAAGATTTTAAATAATTTTCAGATAAGATTACTACACTAATATTTTATGATAACCGCTATTTTAATAGCGGTTATTTTTATTGGTTAAACGATTTTTGTTATTATTAATTCAAAATATTTTAATTTAATATGATTATTTTGTTTTATATTGTTAAATTTGTTGTCTAATTAATATTTTTAATTTATATATATGAAAACAACTTTATTTTCTATGAATGTAGGAAATCGCTATTTTTTACCGGCTTTATTGGCTTTTTTATCAATAAGTTCCAAAGCCCAAGTCTCTACATTTCCTTGGACGGAAACTTTTGAAGATAGCTCGCCGACGAGATCAAGCTGGACGCAGATTTACGAAACCAATACAATGAGCTGGACTTTTGCATCTTCGGCAACATTAGGAAGTAATGGGGTCACGGCTTTTGCAGGAACAAAATTTGCCAATTTTCCTGCTAATTCTTCTACTGCAGATAAAACAAAACTTGTAAGTCCGCCATTAAATACAGCAGGAATTAGTGATCCCAGATTGAATTTTTATGTCATCAATCCGCAACAGGGAGCCAATGCCAATTGGATTAGAATTTATTATCGTCTTTCACCTACTGATTCCTGGAGTATGATGATGGGTTTTCAGCCGCCCTTTAGTTCTTGGTATTTATTCGGTAATATTGGGATACCTACAAACGTTTACCAGATTGCTATTGAATGTGAAAATGCACAGGGATATTCTACTTTAATAGATAATTTTAGTATTAGCAGTGGTGTTCTTGCAGTTAAAGATGTTATGAATCCTTTAAAATCATCGATCAGATATTATCCAAATCCGGTAAAGAATACATTGAATTATACAGGTAGGGAAAAGATTAATGAAATTACTATTTACGATGAAACAGGAAGAAAAATTAAGACTGAAAAGGCAAATTCAACAGACGGAAATATCGATATCTCTAATTTGAACAATGGAATGTATATCATTTCAGGAAAAACCGACGGCGGAACTGAGACTTTTAAAATAATTAAAAACTAAAAACGCAAAATAATAAGCAAAAAATTTTATTTAATTAATAATTTACACCAAGGCATCTTTTTATGAGGTGCCTTTTGTTATTGGTTTTAATTTAAACATTTCTTAAAATTTGGAAAGAATCATGTATGATTAAACGTTTACATTTTCTAAATTCGTATTAAAATTAAAGTAATATGACTTTTGGAATTGAGGCAGCAAGCTTTTACGCACCGTCTTTATATTTAGAAATTAAAGAGTTAGCAGAAAAAAGAGGAATAGAACCCGCAAAATTGGAAAAAGGTTTGGGGTTGCATAAAATGGGATTTCCCGATGTACATGAAGATGCAGCAACTTTTGCAGCAGAGGCGTTGTTGAAACTCATCAAAGATTATAATCTTAATCCAAAAGAAATATCAAGAATTTATCTGGGAACGGAAAGTGCCTTAGATGCGGCAAAACCAACCGCTTCTTATGCCATGCAGATGGTAGAAAAAGTACTGGAAAGTGAATTCGGCGAGAGATGTTTTAAAAACTGTGACGTTGTAGATCTTACTTTTGCTTGTATCGGAGCTGTGGATGCACTTCATAATTCATTGGATTTTGTGAGGGTAAATCCTGACAAAAAAGCGGTTGTCATTGCCAGCGATTATGCAAAATATGAGTTGGCATCTTCCGGTGAATATACACAGGGTGGCGGTGCCGTTGCTGTTTTGGTATCTTCAAAACCTGATTTAATTGAAATTGAAAATAATTGGGGAGTCGCTACAGAAAGTGTTTTTGATTTTTTCAAACCGAGACGTTATTTCAACAAGGAAGATTTAAAAAATGCACCAGAAAATTTCCCTGAAAAAATTGAGGTTTTTACGGATGAACCTGTTTTCGACGGACAATATTCCAATCAATGTTATCAGGATAGAATCAAAGAAGCATATAACCATTACAAAGAAATTACAAGGAAAAATAAGCCTTATGAAAGCTGGAAGTATCTGATTTTCCATCTTCCGTATGCTTTTCATGGAAAAAGGGTTTTCACGGAAATTTACAGTTTGGAAAACGGTTTGTCTTACGAAACTCCTGAAGAGCAAAAAGCAGTGGCAAAATCTGAGGATTACATTCAGTTTATCAATAATAAAATTGAAAAATCTCAACGAGCTTCTTCGGAAATCGGTAATATGTACACGGCTTCCATTTTTATGGCCTTGCTTTCTGCGCTGCAAACTTCTTTTAATGAAAATGAAGAATTAGCAGGACAGGAAATCGGATTTTTAGGATACGGAAGCGGTTCAAAATCAAAAGTTTTTGCCGGAAAAGTCTCAGAAAACTGGAAAACAGTTGCCGCAACATGGAATATATTTGAAAAATTAAAAGACAGAACGGCAATAGATTTTGATACCTATGAAAAGCTTCATAGAAAACAACTGGAAAATTCTGTTAATTCTGATTATAAAGGATTTGGTTTGAAATCGGTTGAATTAGAAAATCCAGTTTTGAAAGGCGCAAGATATTATGATTATCAAAAATAAATTATAAAGTAAAGAACATCTCAATTTGAGATGTTTTTTATTCTGAAAATAATATAGTATCCTGATAGTTTTTAGGAGTTATGCCGACTAATTGTTTAAAAACTCTGGTAAAATAATTAGTGTCAGAAAACCCGGTTTGATAAGCCGTTTCTTTAATACTAGTTTGGCTAGCCAAAAGCTCTTTGGCTCTGCGGATTCTTTCCTGTAAAATAAAATCATTGGGGGAAGTTCCCAATTCATCTTTAAACATTTTAAAGAAATTGGATTTGCTTACATACGTCAGTTTAGCAATGCTGTCGATTGATAATTTCTGATGAAGGTTTTTCTTGATATAATCTACCGCAAAACCTATCCTAGATTTACTTTTAGCAATATTTTTTTCTACCATACTTCTTGCCTGGGTCTGCATTAGTCTTATTAATAGTTCTTTCAATGCAAAATCTGCCATAATATCTTTCTGCGAATTATCATCCATGGCAATTCTCATGATATTATTGGTTGCTGATGCTAAAGATTTATTGTTAAAAATAAAATATTCATCCAGTTCGATATTCCATTGGGAAGATTCATCCACTTTGGGAAGGTGATAATTTAAGTGATTTAAAGAATTTTCAATGAATTCGGGGTTCAGGCTTAAAGAAATGCATTGCGATGGTGTTTCATCGGCTTCAGGAAAATCAATAACCATCGTTTCGCCGGGCGAAACCAATACGCTCTCCCCCGGGAAATAATCAAAATGACCTGTTTTATTGTCGATTTTCATGTGTTTTTTACCACGAAGCATAGCGGTAAATGCAATGGTTTCAAAATGCAGTTTTACGTCAAAAGCGGCTTTATGAGTCTCATATATACTGAATTCACAATTATTTAGATTGAACTTTGTTTCATTTTCAACTAAGTGATTTAGCTGATTTTCTCCCTTTAATTCAGGGGTATTCAATAAAATCTTGTGATTATTCATTTCCAAATATTTTGTTTTTGCGTGCTACTCAAATATAGAAAATTATCAACGGATAGAAATGTTAACAAAAATATAAAATTCGTGGTATGCACAATTTTGATATTTTTTTGTACGATTGTGCTATGCGAATGTCACAGGTAAATGTAATTTGGTTGTAGATAAAAATTAAAATTATATCAATATGAGCACTACAACACAACAACAATCAGAGACATTATTACAATGGCCTGAATTTAAAAGCAGATATGATAATTATATTGACGGAAAATTTACAGCACCCGTAAACGGGAAATATTTTGACGTCGTTTCTCCAATTGATGGGAAAAACTTCACACAAGCGGCTCATTCTTCTAAAGAAGATTTGGAACTGGCTGTTAATGCAGCTGAAAAAGCATTCCAAACGTGGAAAGATACTTCATCTACAGAAAGAAGTATTATTTTAAATAAAATTGCCGACAAAATTGAGCAGAATTTAGAATATATCGCAACTGTTGAAACGATCGACAACGGTAAAGCGGTAAGAGAAACATTGGCAGCAGATATTCCTCTGGCAGTAGATCATTTCAGATATTTTGCTTCGGTTATCCGGGCTGAAGAAGGTTCTCACAACGAATTGGATAAAGATACGGTTTCATTAATCGTTCACGAACCGCTTGGCGTAATTGCACAAATCATTCCGTGGAATTTCCCGATTTTAATGGCAGTCTGGAAATTGGCCCCGGCTTTAGCAGCAGGAAACTGTGTTGTCTTAAAACCGGCAGAAAGTACCCCGATCTCTATCATGGTTTTAATGGAATTGATTGGTGATCTTCTTCCTCCGGGAGTGGTAAATATCGTTAATGGTTTCGGGGCAGAATTAGGAAGAGCTTTAGTGACGAATCCAAAAGTAAATAAAGCTGCATTTACAGGTTCTACGGCAACAGGTCGTTTGGTGATGCAGTATGCGACGGAAAATATTATTCCTGTAACATTGGAACTAGGTGGAAAATCGCCGAATGTTTTCTTCAGTTCGGTGATGGATGCAGACGATGCATTTTTAGATAAAGCAATTGAAGGAGCTGTTCTCTTTGCTTTAAATCAAGGTGAAATCTGCACTTGCCCTTCAAGATTATTGATTCAGGAAGATATTGCAGATGCTTTCATCGCAAAGGTAATTGAAAGAGTAAAAGCAATTAAAGTCGGAAATCCGTTGGATAAAACGGTGATGATGGGTGCACAGGCTTCTCAGATTCAAAAAGATAAAATACTTTCCTATATCAAATTAGGAAAAGAGGAAGGCGCAGAAGTGCTTGTCGGTGGTGATGTCAATAATGTTGGTGAAGGCTTGGAAAAAGGATATTATATACAGCCAACAATTTTTAAAGGAAATAACAGAATGAGAATCTTTCAGGAAGAAATTTTCGGACCGGTTTTGGCGTTTACAACATTCAAAGATGAAGAAGAAGGTATTAAAATTGCCAACGATACCATTTACGGACTTGGAGCCGGAGTCTGGACGAGAGATGCGCACCAGTTGTACAATGTTCCACGTCAGATTCAGGCGGGCAGAGTTTGGGTAAACCAGTATCATTCTTATCCTGCGGGGGCTCCATTTGGAGGATACAAACAATCGGGAATCGGTAGAGAAAATCACAAAATGATGTTGGATCACTATCGACAAACTAAAAATATGTTGATTTCTTATAACAAAAACAAATTAGGTTTCTTTTAATCTTTAAATATTAGGGCCTGCCCGTTTTGCCTCAGCTTCAATTGCATGTTGGAAAAACTAATCGAAAGTAGAATTAAATCATATACTGCTTGTGCAGATTAAATGATGTTGAGTTTTATAGTCCGGCAGAGAATTATTTGTCGGACTTTTTTTAACTTTAATGGAGCAAACAGTCGGATGCAATAACGACGTAGGAAATGGAGGCGTTTAAAAAAAAAATTAATCCGTTAAAAAATTTCTACTGTTTGAGTACGAGGCAAATTAAAACCGAAGTGCAAATTTATAATTCGTGCGAGTTTTGGGAATTTTAGGATTAAATTTTATTTTTTAGCTGTAGTTTCCCAAGTCTTAAACTTTTGGTTCTTTTGCTTCAAGGTAAAAGAACAAATAATTAATAAATAGAAAAAATGGAAACAAAAATATCGAGAGTATCAGTTACAGAAAAAGCTTTAGAAGTAATCTGGGAGCTCGAAAAAAAATATGGTGAACTCATGTTTTACCAAGCCGGAGGCTGTTGTGAGGGAACGCAGCCACAATGTTTCGAAAAAGGCGGGTTTTATCCAAGGATGAACGATGCGATGATTGGAACCATTAACGAACATGAATTCTGGATCGACCGAGATTTATTTGAATATTGGCAATATTCACATTTTACGTTAGATGTTACAGACGGCTTCGGACCCGGTGGATTTTCCCTGGAAACGCCTTTAGGAAAAACATTTAAAGTAATTTATACGCTTTTTACTCCTGAAGAATTGGAAAACCTAGAACCTGTAAAACGTAGCGAATAATTTATTTAAAGTTTTTAAATTGATTATTCTTTTGAGCAATAAAATTTAGCTCCCTTTCAAAATCGTACTTATCTCTTTTAATGCTTCTTTTCAGACTGAAATATTGAATCATTGTTAAGATTGCCGGAAGAGCAGTTACAAAATAATTATTACTTTCCTGCATGATTTGTATAGCAATACATAGACTAATAACAGGTATAAATACGAGAGCGAGAAAATGAGAAATAAGTGGCGTAAATTCTATTATAATTGATGTTTTATTATTTTCTTCTGAAATATTTCCTTTGATAATAGAATGCAGAATATTAAAATCGAAAAAATAACGTCTTCTTTTAATGGTAAAATCATCCTTATTTATAATTCCACGATATTCAAATCTTGTAGGAATTCCGTTATCGGGAATTAGTGAAATGAAAGTAGTATTTGTTTTATAGGTAATTTTCTTCAGACTTTCTTCAAATTCATATTTACTCATATCAATATCAAAATTGAGACTATCATAAAGTCCGATATTTTTATAAAAACAATTCATATCAATTTCAATAAAATTTAAAATAATCTGTGAAAATTAGTACAATTGGTTTTAAGAAAAAATCAAACTTTCACAAACCGGCTCACAAACATCGAAGCCACTAATTGTCCTACAGCATTTAAAACTGTTGCTAAAGGATCAACCAATGTCCCGATAATCATTACTGCCGGAATCGCTTCCTGTGGTAATTGGTAAACGGATATCATCAGCATTTCTCCGATATATCCACCGTTGGGAATTCCGCCTGCAACGATGCTCACAAAAACGGTGATTCCAAGGGCTAATAATAAATTCATTGGATCAAAAAAGTCTCTTCCGATAATTAAAAAAGCTACATAAATTTTAATAATTGAAGACATCGACGAACCGTTTTTATGCAGCGTTGTCCCAATCGGAACGACAATATTAGAAATCTGGCTTGGAATTCCAATTCTCGACGCAGCCTGTAAATTAGCAGGCATGGTTGCAAAACTGCTGCATGTACTTAAAGCGGTTAAGGTTGGATAAATAGCATTCGTCCAGAAACTTTTGACTCCATTTTGTCCTTTCGCCATGAAAGCATATAACGAAAAAAATACGAAGAAATATACGATTCCTGCGATATAATACAGTCCTAAAGGTTTAGCATAAAATCCGAAAAGCTGAGGTCCCAACGTTGCAACCTGATACGCAAAGTATGCGCCCAAACCAATGGGTGCGACTTTCATAATTAATAAAAGCAATTCTTTCATTACTTCGTATCCTGAAGCGATAAATGATCTGAAAGCCTGTCCTTTTTCTCCCGCTTTTCTCGCTGAAAATCCGGTCATAAAAGAAAAAATCAACAAAGCCAGCATATTGTGTCTGGAGAAAAGCTGTGTAAATTCTCCAACCGTAAAGAAACCAACGATTCTGTTGCTCCAACTGTCGTTATTGGCGGCTTCTTCTATAATTTCTTTACTTCCTGAAACTCCAGAAACCGGAAATAAATACACCGCACAAATCGTAAAAACAGCAGCGGTTACGATGAAAAATAGAAAAGTAAAAGCCATCGTTACCATGATTTTTCCAAACTTTGATTGCTGTTCTAATGATGCAATTGAATTGGAAACGGCAAAAAATATCAAAGGAACAACACTCACAAAAAGTAAATTCAGGAAAATATCTCCTAAAGGTTTTAGATAATCAACAATATTCGGGGCAACAATTCCGATGATGCTTCCAACCGTGATTCCTAAAAGTAAAAGTAAAATTCCTGAATAGTTTTTCAACACTTCTTTCATGCGTGCTTTTTACTCAAAGATAACTTAATTTTTAACATTCCGTTATATATTAATCAGTCATAAAATTCTTAAATTTGAGTAAACATCGATTCTATGGCTTATATAGATTACTATAAAATTTTAGGCGTAGACAAAAACGCAACACAAGACGACATCAAAAAAGCATATCGGAAATTGGCGAGAAAATCACATCCCGATCTTAATCCTGACGATAAAGAAGCTGAGAAGAGATTTAAGGAGCTGAACGAGGCCAATGAGGTTCTCAGTAATGTGGAAAACCGTGCAAAGTATGACAAATACGGTGAAAACTGGAAACATGGTGAAGAATACGAAAAAGCCCAGCAACAGCAGCAACGGCAATATCAAAGTCAGGGTGGAAATTTCGGAGGCGGATTTTCCGGTGCTGATTTTGGAGAAGGTGAAGATTTTTCAGATTTTTTCCAAAATATGTTCGGTGGGGCAGGAGGAGGTTTCGGAAGGAGTTCAAGAGGAAGTGCTTCAGGGAAATTTAAAGGGCAGGACATAAATGCAGAATTGAATTTAAGTTTAAAAGAAGCAGCAACAACGCATCAGCAAACTTTTGACATCAATGGTAAAAAAGTCAGAATTACAATTCCTGCAGGAGTGTATGATGGGCAGCAGATTAAGTTAAAAGGTCACGGATATCCGGGAGTCAACAATGGACCGAACGGAGATTTGTATGTCACTTTTAATATTTCTTCCGATCCGAATTTTGAACGAATCGGGGATGATTTGAAAACAAAAGTGACCATCGATCTGTACACTGCAGTTTTGGGAGGAGATGTAAAAGTGAATACATTGGATGGAAATGTTAATCTGAAAGTAAAACCCGAAACACAAAACGGAACGACTGTACGATTGAAAGGAAAAGGTTTTCCGGTCTACAAAAAAAATGGTGAATTTGGAGATCTGTTTGTGACTTACGACGTAAAATTACCAACCAATCTTACGGAAAATCAGAAAAAACTTTTTGAACAACTTAAAAATTCCTAACCCATGAGTGAAAGAATATCGCGAGAAGAACTCGTAAAAATATACAAAATTGAAGTTACTTTTTTTGATGAATTAGTGAATTCAGGATTACTCAATATTCAAACTGAAAATGAAATCCGTTATTTGATGTACGAAGATTTACCTAATTTTGAAAGGTTTACAAATTGGCATTACGATCTGGAAATCAATCTTCCCGGCTTAGAAGTTATTCATGAAATGTTACAAAAAATGAATGATTTGCGCCAAAGAAACCGTGAACTGATGAATAAACTCTCCGCAATTAGTGATACATATGAAGAGGAATAATGTGTTATAGTTAATAGCGAATTTATTCTGGATAGAATGAAAAAACTATCTTTGCGGACAGAAATTAATAATTATGAGTGAAGAAAAGGTTATTGTTTTACAGCCTAAAAGAAAGGATTTCGAGGAAATATATTTTAGCGGAAATCAGGGAAGTTTGTTTTTTTCATCAACAACCAAAGGGAAAATGATCACAACAATTGTTGTCGGATTGATTTTACTGATTATGTTTTTCTTTAAAGATGATTTCATAAAAGAAAAATCCGGAATTTTATATTTTGTCAGTTTCCTGTTTTTACTGTGTGCCGTTTTTCTTTCAGTGAGCATTAATAAAGTTTCGAGATGGAAAAAGCAGGTTAATTATTATTTGAATAAGTTAGAAAACTGTAAAATCTATGAAATAAGATTCGATGATAATTTTTTCACTGTAAATATCAACGGAGAAAAAGAAACCAGCGAATGGAAAGATTTTAACTATTATGACAATAATAACGAATTTATTTCTGTTGAAGGAAAACACAGTTATATGTTTCCGAGAAAATCGATGAGTGAGAAAGATTACAGCTATTTAAAACAGGTTTTAAAGAAAAATATCACAGAATAACATAAAAAAACTCAGAGCAAACACTCTGAGTTTTATTTTTATCATGAAAAATTGATTAATCTAACCAACCCATTTCTTTCATCCACTCGTCGTTGTAGATTTTCCCAACGTATCTTGAACCGTGATCGTGTAGCAAAACCACAATCACATCGTCTTTCGTGAACTGATCTTTCATCTGAACCAAAGCTGCCATCGCACTTCCCGCAGAATATCCGCAGAAAATACCTTCTTCTTTAGCTAATTTTCTTGCGTAAATGGCACCATCTTTATCCGTAACTTTTTCAAAATGATCGATTACAGACATATCGTAATTTTCAGGAAGAATATCTTCACCAATACCTTCTGTGATATACGTGTAAGCATTTTCTAACTTGATTTCTCCCGTTTCGTGAATCTCCTTCAAGATAGATCCATACGTATCAACACCAATAATTTTGATATTTGGATTTTTTTCCTTGAAAAACATTCCACAACCTGTAATGGTTCCTCCGGTTCCGGCTCCAACTAAAAAATTTGTTAGTTTTCCTTCCGTTTGTTCCCAGATTTCAGGTGCAGTAGACTCGTAATGAGCTGCTCTGTTAGACAAGTTATCGTATTGATTGACGTACCATCCATTTTCCGTTTCTTTAGCCAACCTTTTTGAAACTGAATAATAAGAACGCGGATCTGTAGGTTTAACGTCTGTCGGACAAACGATTACCTCAGCTCCTACGGCACGAAGAATATCACATTTTTCTTTTGACTGTTTAGAGTTGGTTACAAAAATACATTTGTATCCTTTGATGATCGCTGCAAGAGCCAATCCCATCCCTGTATTTCCTGAAGTACCTTCGATAATGGTTCCTCCGGGTTTTAATTTTCCATCTTTTTCTGCGTCTTCAATCATTTTCAGAGCCATTCTGTCCTTCACAGAATTCCCTGGATTGAAAGTTTCCACCTTTGCCAAAACCAATGCCGGAAAATCTTCGCCCAAAACTTTATTTAGTTTTACTAATGGTGTATTTCCGATTGTTTCGAGGATGTTATTTGCGTATTTCATAAATGTTTTTTAAAAAAAGCATTGCAAAGATACGGCTTTAAAATCATTGTCAGAATTAAGATTCAGGTAAAGAATTGATACTTAAAGTATAAACAATGAACAGGAAAAGAGAATTTGTAAAAGAAGAAATAGTCATTCGTAATTTACATTTCAGAGTTCATAAAATTGTATTCGATATTTTTTAGGAGCTATTTCCCGCTCTCCGCACTCGCTATTTTTAGGTTTAGGCTTCGGCGGCGAAGCCGCCGAAGCCTAAACCTAAAAATGAGCTCAAACAATTGCTGCGATCGGGGCTAGGACTTTTAGACGGTAAAATAAAATTATAATGAATGAATTTCTAAAGATTCACAAGCGAAGCAAATTCATTCTTAACAATTCGCTAATTATACTTAATCGCCTTTACCGGAGAAATCTTACTGATCAGATAACTCGGAATAATCAAAGCCAATCCGGAAATAAATAAAATTCCTACAGAAATTGAGATGATAGCAATCGGGTTCAGATCTACAGGAACGGTGCTTACGTAGTAATTTTCAGGATTAAGTTTAATAATTCCAAAGAATTTCTGAATTAAAATCAATCCAAGACCAATCGCATTTCCATACAAAAGTCCGGGAATCATAATAATCAAAGTATAATTGATAAAAGTCGCTCTTATTTGAGAATTACTCGCCCCCAGCGTTTTTAATAAACCGATAGAATTTGTTCTTTCAATGATCAAAATTAAAAGAACCATGATAATATTAATTACCACAACAATTAGCATGATGATGATAATCAAAGCAATATTGGTGTCAAAAATACTGATCCAATCGGTAATCTGTGGGAATTTTTCGGTTGCTTTTTCGGCATAATTTTTATAACCGATCAGTTTTTCAATAGCTGGGAAGTCTTTATCGATGTCGTTTACATTTTCAAGGAAAATATCGATTCCGCCCACTTCATCAGGTTTCATATCCTGAATTTTTCTGACATGATTAATATTTCCGATCACAAACTGATCATCAATCATTTTAATATCAGTTTTATAAATTCCGACCACTTCAAATTTTCTATAAATAGGTTTTTGATCTGCTTTTGAAAAAACTGTAACAATACTGTCTTTTACCTTTAAATGAAGATCAGTTGCAATTTTTTTTGAAATGGTAACGCCATTATAATATCCTTTTTCAACAATTTGAGGAGCTCTTCCCGCAATCAGAAATTTTTTAAATCGTAAGCTGTCAAAATCTGCTCCGACTCCTTTGAATATAATTCCAGCAAAATTGTGCTCATTACGCATAATTCCTGTTACGGCAGCATATTTCTGAACGGTTTCAACATCAGGAAGCTCCTTTATTTTCGGAATATTTAAGCCCTGATTGTCAAGAACAGAAGTATTATAAGATGAATTAGATCTCGTTGATCTCACGGTAATATGTCCGCTGAAATCTGCCAGTCGTTCTTTAATTGCCTTTTTTGAACCGAAACCTGTGGCAACGGTAATGAGAGAAACGATAATCCCCAATGCCACAGAAAGTCTGCCGATGAAGATGATAACCCTCGAAAGGTTATTTTTGTTATCTTTGGAAAACGCTATTTTTCTGGAGAAATATAAAGGAAACTTCAAACTTATGAATTTAGATTTCAAAATTAAAAATTTACTTCTTATTTGCCTAATTTTTTTAGGAGTATTCAATCAATATTATTCTCAGACTCAATATAAAGCTGATTTTAAAACCGGAGCCGATCAACCAGAGCTATATTTACCTTTATTAAAAGGAAAAACAATCGGAGTTGTTACGAATCAGACGGGGTTGATGAGTGACAGAACTCATGTTGTAGATTTTCTGGTAAAAAACGGAATTAAGATAAAATCAATTTTCGCTCCTGAGCATGGTTTTCGTGGTGAAGCGGATGCCGGTGAAAAAGTAAAAAACGGAGTAGATGTAAAAACCGCAATTCCGATTGTTTCTTTATACGGAAATAACAAGAAGCCCAAGCCGGAACAGTTGAAAGGAATTGATATTGTTGTTTTTGATATTCAGGATGTTGGAGTCAGATTTTATACATATATCTCAACGTTAGCCTATTTAATGGAAGCCGGAGCCGAAAATAATGTTGAGGTAATGGTTTTAGACCGACCAAACCCGCATGACGGCTATACAGACGGACCTGTTTTAAAGAAAAAATTTACAAGCTTTGTAGGAATGCATGAGGTTCCTGTAGTTTATGGTTTAACAATTGGAGAATATGGAAAAATGGTCAACGGCGAAAAATGGCTCAAAAATGGAGTTCAGGCTAAATATACTGTAATCCCAATGAAGAATTATCATAAAAAACAGCGGTATGCAATTTTAGATAAGCCTTCGCCGAATTTGCCAAACGATAAATCGATTAATTTATATCCAAGTTTGTGTTTTTTTGAAGGAACCCAGGTTTCTGTAGGAAGAGGAACAGATTTGCCTTTCCAGATTTACGGATCACCGTGGACGAAAAATTTACCGTATCAGTTTACGCCCAAACCAACTTTGGGAGCAAAAGATCCATTTCTAAACGGAAAATTGTGTTATGGTGAGAATCTTTTCGATTACTCAAAAGATTTAAGAGAATTAAATTTAGAATGGGTAATGAATGCTTATAAAAATTACAAAAACCCTGAGCTGAATTTCTTTCTCCAGAATGCTAAAGGAAATCTTTGGTTTGATACATTATCAGGAACCGATGAGTTGAGAAAGCAAATTGTTGCCGGAAAATCAATTTCTGAAATTAAATCATCCTGGAAATCAGATCTGAATAAATTTGAAAATATCAGAAAAAAGTATATTGTTTATGAAAACTAATCTAAAGGTGAATTGTCAATGGTGAATTCGCTTATGCTCGTGAATTTTAAAAATTGACTGCGAAGCAAAATTGACTATTGACAATTCACTCTAATATCAGTCAAAATTTTGCGGTGGATTTTTATCATTCTTACCTTTATTTAAAATGAATAATCCAATTGACAAACCAATAACTCCGGCTCCGGCGGTCATTAAAGCCCGCTCTAATTTATCTGCCTGATCATTTCCAATATAATTCATTAAAAAAAGAATAGCAAAAGTAATAACGCAAATGATGATGTGATTTCTTCCGAATAGCTTCATAATATTATTTTAATTTATAAGAAATCATTACACCTCCTCTGTACGGGATAATTTCGCCGCTTTTATTATAGCTTGAAGATGTTTTATCATAACGTTCTCCCGTCGTACGGTCATATCCTTTATAAAAATCCTGAGAACTTCCAATGCTAGCATAGACATCAATATTCCATTTGTCTGAAACCTGAAACTGATATCCTCCCGTTACACCAAATATAACAGAATATCCTTTCTGATAAAGATTTGAATTAACATAGCTGATTCCGGTACTTTCATTGATGGAAATATTATCATTCCAATAATTCCACTTTTGGGCAATAAAACGGGAACCTGCAATATTAGCTCCGACATACCAATGTTTAAAAGCTTCATTGAAATAATATCTTCCTTCCACCGAAATAGAATAATACTGCAATTCATGTCCTCCAAAAGATTTCCATGGAGAAATAAGTGCATCTGTCTGAACTGTAATTTTTTTACTTAATTGATGTTCCAGCCCTACATTTACCACTACGATTGGGATTAATAACGCATTTCCTTTTATATAAACGCTTGTTTCTTTATTCTCTTGCTGTTCCTGAGCATTTAGATTTCCTAACAAAAATAAAGTAAGAAATCCGGTAATATATTTAATTTTCAACATTTGCTATTTGATTTGTTTTAATAACTCATCTGCTAAAGTAGAATCTTTTTGAGCCTGAGCTGCTATATTTTTAGACATTTCGGCGTAGGTTTTTGCCATGTCTTTGTTTCCAGTTAAGAAATAAAGTTTTGCTAAAATAAAAGTATTCTCCGATGTTTCGCCTCTCATTACAGATTTTTCCGCCCATTCCGCTGCCTTTTTTAGTGAAGAAGGAGTTTTTATATTCTCAGAAAAAATCCAGGCTGCTTTTAATAATTCATTAGGTTCAAAAGCTTCTGAATTTCTGTAATAAGCCAAAGCTGCTTTTTCATATTCAGGGAAATTGGCGTTTTGTTCGTAGTAGCTTAATTTGGTTTGATTCAATTTCACCTCTGCATCATGCTTTCCCACCAACGGTTCAGCATTTTTCATGAAATATTCATCGTTGATTTTTTTGTTTTGCTGATCGATAGACTGCTCTACAATTTTCCCTAATTTTATTTGATTGTCAAATTCCTTATAGGTTTCTTCCGGTAAAAATTTAACAATTTCTGATTTTCTGTCTGCGAAAACTTTGTAATTTTTATCTTCTGTCGATTTTAGAAAAAACAATAAAAACCCGACATCTTCTTTTGTAAATTCTTCTGTTTTCTTCTTATTTTCAAAATATCTTTCAGAAGCTTGTTTTGCAAATGCAAAATCTGATGAAGAGTTCAATTTCATGATATTAATCAAAAACTCAGGATCTTTTTCACCTTTTGCAAAACGTTCTTTTAAAGAACCTTTTTTATTATTGGGAGAATTAACATCCTGCGCCATGGTAACAAACATTCCTCCTTCCATATAGCCGAAATTCTGAGAAACGAGTTCGCCGTCTCCGTTTAAGAAAAGATAAGTAGGGTAGGAACGAACACCAAATTTTGTGGCTATTTCCTTTCCTTCACCTTTTTCCATATCGAATCTTGAATTGATGAAATTGGCATTAAAATAATCTCCGACAGTTTTTTGAGTAAACGTATTTTTTTCCATCATTTTGCAGGGACCGCACCATGAGGTGTAGGCATCAATGAAAAGCAATTTGTTTTCTTTCTGCGCTTTAGCTACAAGATCTTTAAAAGGCAGATCCTGAAACTGAATGGCTTCCTGTGCAAAAGCAACAACGGCAGAAAATAGAAATAAACCAGAGATAATCTTCTTCATTTTTCAAATAAAATTAAAAAAGCGAATATACTTATTTTCAACGTAAAATAGAGTGTGATTATTTTGGTATTAACTAGGATTTAACAGTAAACGTTAAGTAAGAATTATAAAAAACAAAAAAAGTCACCTCAATTGAGATGACTTTAAGTGGTTTCTCCAGGAATCGAACCAGGGACACATGGATTTTCAATCCATTGCTCTACCAACTGAGCTAAGAAACCATTCTTATTACTTCGTTGTTTTAAAGTGATGCAAAAGTAATAATAATTATTAGATCCTGCAATTTTATTTTAAAACAATTTTGAAGAAAAAACCACCATTTTACTGGTGGTTTTTTGTGGTTTCTCCAGGAATCGAACCAGGGACACATGGATTTTCAATCCATTGCTCTACCAACTGAGCTAAGAAACCATTCTTATTACTTCGTTGTTTTAAAGTGATGCAAAAGTAGTAAGTTTTGATATATGAAGCAAGTATTAACAGTACTTTTTTAAACAAAACTTAAAACCTACTGATTTTCAGCCTGATTATTTTCCTGTTCTTTTCTTATCTGGTCGCTCATTTCCTCTAATACAGGCTTAATCGTACTTTCGGGAAGGTCACTAATTCTGATATACATCAGCCCGTCGATTGCATCATTGAAATTTGGATCAACATTAAAGGCAATCACTTTTGCATTTTGCTTGATGTATTTTTTAATTAAAACAGGTAATCTTAGTTCAGGTTCAAGATCGTCAATGATTTTATCCAATTTATTTAAATCAGATTCCATTTCGTCGAAAAACAGATTTTTATCTCTGTCACGAAGTTTCACCTTGTATTCATTTCTTGGTGTAATGTATTGAGCAACAGCAGAATCGTAATAATTCGAACGCATGAACTCAATCATTAAAGATTTTGAGAATTCAGAAAATTTATTGGAAATACTTACACCACCCATCAAAAATTTATGATCAGGGTTTCTTAAACAGACATGTACAATTCCTCTCCATAAAAGAAAAAGTGGAAGCGGTTTCTGCTGATATTCCTGACAAATATAAGCACGCCCCATTTCAATCACCTTTTTAAAGAAAGGATGGATATCCTGTTCAAATTCAAATAAAGAACTTGTGTAGAAGCCTTTAATTCCTGATTTTTTCATGACTTCTTTACCTAAAGCCATTCTGTAAGCTCCAACCAGTTTTTCTTCTGCATTATCCCAAAGGAACAAGTGGTGGTAATGTTTATCATATTCATCTAAATCGAAAGGAAGATTGCTTCCTTCGCCAACCGCCCGGAATGTTAATTCTCTCTGGCGACCGATTTCCCTCATAATAGAAGGAATTTCTTCATAAGATGTAAAGTAAACTTCATAATTTCCATTACTGAAAAACATTTTGTCGGTGCCCTTCAGTTTACTGATATCTTTAAGAATGTCTTCTTTCGGAGTTTCGTCGATGATATTCTGAACGATATTTTCTTCTTTTAATAAAGGAAATTTTACCGATAAATTCTTAAGATTAATGCTCTGGGCAAGTGACTTCCTCTTCTCGTAGTAAGATTTCATCATATACACCTTACGTTTCAGAAATTCTCCTAATTCTTCAATAGTTTCCATCTCGTCCATTGCTTTTACGGCAATCTGACGTCCAATTCTGATTCTGATAGGTTTTTCCCTGTCATTCATCATCTCTGCAGGAAGCATAATAGTTTGTAAATTCGGATGGATTTTTGCTACCTGATAAAACATTCTGCTGTTCTTCGCATGGAAATACATAGGAACCACCGGCACTTTTGCCATTCTTATAAGCTTCAATGCCGGTTTTTCCCATTCTCTATCTAAAATTTCACCGTAAGGATTGTTCTTATTAGAAACTTCTCCTGCAGGGAAAATACCTACACAACCTCCGTTTTGCAAATGCTTTAATGTTTCGCGCATTCCTGAAGAGCTGCTGTGGACTTGTTTTCTATTTTCAAAAGGGTTTACAGAAATTACGTACGGTTCCATAGGTTTGATTTTTTCCAGAAGGAAATTACCCATTACCTTGAAATCCGGACGAACTTCTGATAAGATCTTGCACATTAAAATCCCATCAATCGCACCAAGTGGATGATTGGAAACCAAAATAAACGGTCCCGTTTTTGGAATTTTTGCCAAATCTTCTTCAAAAGCTACGTAGCTTAGGTTTCGTTCTCTCACAAATGAGTCGAAAAAATCTTTACCTTCCTTATCTTTCAGTTTATCGTACAGTCTGTTTACCTGGTTTATTTTAGCAACGCTCATCACTGCAGATGCTACAGGATTTTTTAAAAATCCTATTTTACTTAAGCCGGAAGCTTGAATCAGATCGTTTTTCGAAATTAAACTCATGTGTGTTTAGTCGCAATTAGTTTTTAATTTGTTACCATTTGAAGCGTATTCTTAGAAATTTGTTCCAATAATACACTTTTTTCCTGGTAAAATTTATCAATGTTCTCCATCTTCGCATTTCTTACTGTAAATAAAGATACATTTTTTACTACTTCTGTTTTAAAAACTTTTTGTAGTTCTTCATTAAGCTCATCAATTGTATTGAATTTATCCTCCAGACATAAAGCTAAAGAAATTGCAGAATTCTGCATCAGAGAAACTTTAATTTTGTTTTTTGATAAAAATCCGAAAACTAAGCTCATATGATCTTCAGCAATGAAAGAGAAGTCTCTTGTTGAGATTTTCAGCAATGTTTGATTTTCCTTTAAAATATAAGATTCTTCACTTTGATTTTTGTCTGAAGCACCTACTTTCGTTCCTGCTTTGGTAGGATCTACGAAAGATTTTACATAAAAAGGAATATTTTTTTGCTGAAGTGGCTGTAAGGTTTTCGGGTGAATAATACTTGCTCCGTAATAGGCCATCTCAATCGCTTCTTCGTAAGAAATATTGGAAAGAAGAGTAACATCCTTGAATTTTCTCGGGTCTCCTGTCATAACTCCAGGAACATCTTTCCAGATGGTCATAGCATCTGCATTTAAGCAATATGCAAAAATAGCGGCAGAATAATCCGAACCTTCTCTTCCCAGCGTTACCGTAAAATTATTATCATCGGAACCGATGAAACCTTGGGTGACATAGCAGATTTCTTTATTTAAATTAGAAATAAATTCTTCAGTTTTTGTCCAGTCAACATTACCTTCTCTGTAAGAACTATCAGTTTTCACATAATCTCTTGCATCCAGCCATTGATTGGTAAATTGAATTTCATTTAAATATTCACTTACAATTTTAGTAGAAATCATTTCCCCGCAACTTACAACCTGATCGTAAACAAAACTGTAATTAGGTGATTTGTTTCTTCTTAAAAAAGAGTCAATATCATCGAAAAATAAATTAATCTCAGCAAAAACAGCATGATTTTCAGGAAACAAACCTTCCGAAATTTCAATGTGTTTTCGTTTTATCTTCTCAATTTCAGTTTGATAGTTATCTTTCTTGAAATAAAGCTCTACCACTTTTTCCAATTCATTAGTCGTTTTGCCCATTGCCGAAATTACCAGCAGGCATTTTGTAAATCCTTGGCTTTCCAGAACCATAGACACATTTTTTACACTTTCAGCATCTTTTACTGATGCTCCACCAAACTTGAAAATCTTCATTAATTTGTTAATAATAAAATTGTTAGATAAAAATTTATGAGAGTTTTTTACGGGTGTCAAAATTATAAATTTACAACGAGATATGAAATAGGGTAATTACGGGTTGGGCTTAAGATTTTATTAAAATTAAAAATAAGTACCAAATTTTAAGATTGATGCAAAATTTTGGGGAATATTTTATGATAAGATAATCAACTGTGATTAGTAATAAATTTTGTATTTTGTTGATTAACAGTTTGTAAAGTCTTTTATTAATAAAGCTTTTATATTGTAATAAATTTTACGAAATTTGGGGAAAACATAATAAGTAAATATGTCAGATCAACCATTACAGACTTTAGGAGAATTTCTTATTGATAAACAGGAAGATTTTCAGTACTCTACAGGTGAATTTTCTCGTCTTTTAAGCGCAATAAGATTAGCTTCGAAAGTAGTAAACAGGGAAGTAAACAAAGCAGGAATTGTAGACATCACAGGCGCTGCCGGAAACCAAAATGTTCAGGGTGAAGAACAGCAAAAGCTTGATGTAATAGCCAATGAGATTTTTATTACAGCTTTATCACAGAGAGAAGTTGTCTGCGGGATTGCTTCAGAAGAAAATGATGATTTTATTGATATTAAATGTGGCGAAAACGGTCATTTAAGCAAATATGTTGTCTTAATTGATCCTCTTGACGGCTCCTCAAATATCGACGTAAACGTTTCTGTGGGAACTATTTTCTCAATTTACAGAAGAGTTACGGAGCCGGGAACTCCGGTTCAGTTAGAAGATTTCTTGCAAAAAGGGATTAACCAAATTGCAGCGGGATATGTTATTTACGGCTCATCTACAATGATTGTCTATACGACTGGAAACGGCGTAAACGGATTTACATTAGATCCGTCTTTGGGAACGTATTATCTTTCTCACCCAAATATGCAGTTTCCGAAAACGGGTAAAATTTATTCTATTAATGAAGGAAACTATATTAAATTCCCTCAAGGTGTAAAAAATTATCTTAAATATTGCCAGATGGAAGAAGCTGACAGACCATACACTTCAAGATATATTGGTTCATTAGTTGCTGATTTTCATAGAAATATGCTGAAAGGCGGAATTTATATTTATCCATCATACGGACAGGCTCCAAACGGAAAATTGAGATTATTGTACGAATGTAATCCGATGGCATTTTTGGCTGAACAGGCTGGTGGAAAAGCCACAGATGGTTTCAGAAGAATTTTGGAAGTTGAACCTACAGAACTTCACCAAAGGATTCCTTTTTTCTGCGGTAGCGTAGATATGGTTGAAAAAGCAGAAGAATTTATGCGAATTGACAGCGTAAAATAAATGAAAGCAAAATATTCCAGATATTTATTACAATTCAAGCGCCCGAGTGGAACATCTCGCGGCGTTTTGCATGAAAAAGAGACTTTTTTCCTTGAAATTTCAGAAAATGGAAGAAAAGGAATAGGTGAGTGTGCGGTTTTCAGAGGATTAAGCTTTGATGACAGACCTGATTATGAAGAAAAGCTGCAATGGCTTTGTGAAAATATTCAAAAAGATTATGAATTTTTAAAGCAGGCACTGAAAGAATTTCCATCGATTTGGTTCGGATACGAGCAGGCTGTTTTAAATTTAAAGAATGGCAGAAATCTTTATTTCCCAAGTGAATTTACAGACGGTAAAAGTCCAATTGTGATTAACGGATTAATTTGGATGGGTGATGTTAATTACATGGAAGAACAGATTCAGGATAAACTTGAAAATGGTTTTCACTGTATTAAACTAAAAATCGGTGTCGATTGGAAAGCCGAACATGAAGTACTTGAAAAATTAAGACAAAAGTTTTCCAAAGAAACTTTGGAACTTCGGGTTGATGCTAACGGAGGTTTTACCAAAGAAGAATCAAAAATTGTTTTGCAGCAACTGGCAGATTTGCATATTCATTCCATCGAACAACCATTAAAAGCTGGAAATTGGAATGATATGGCAGAATTATGCGCCGAAACCCCAACTCCGATTGCAATGGATGAGGAATTAATAGGAATTATTGATTTTAAACAAAAGAAAAAATTGCTGGAAACAATAAATCCCCAATATATTATTTTAAAACCCGCATTGATTGGCGGTTTTATGGGCTGTGATGAATGGATTTCTCTTTCCGAAGAACAAAATATCGGTTGGTGGATTACTTCTGCGTTGGAAAGCAATATCGGGCTTAATGCCATTGCACAATACACTTTTATCAAAAAAAATCCGATGCCGCAAGGTTTGGGCACCGGATCATTATTTGTCAATAATCTCGAATCAAACTTAGGTTTGAAAGGCGAATTATTGTATTTTAAAGCATATTAAGGTGTAGGGCATGTTGGGTTAGACTCATGTTCAGAATCCCAGACTCTGCAACATCTTGCAAGTGGATTCCAATTGTTACATCCTAATGGTACAGCTCCTCCTTTGATTGTTTTTAACTCGCTGTTTTTAAGTTTTTTCAGATTTTTCATAACGAATATTTTAATTTGATTGTTAATGTAAATATCAAATTCTTTTTCGTTATACACAATAGATTTAACTTAAATTAACACGCTTTTTAGGGAATTATTTAATCAGCAGATTGCTTCCAAAGCTAAAAAAAACTTTGAAGATTACTTTATATATCATTAAGGAGAAGTAGTAGTTGTTATATTTGTTAAACTTATTTTTAAATCACATCCTCCACAAATATTGCCTTCTTAAGATACTTTAATAGACTTGAAAATTTTTTCTTAACTGTTTTCATTACTGTTTATTTTAGTATTTAAATGATTTAATTTTCATTTGCAACCTTCATGCCATCCTTTTAAAGTACATGAAAAAAATTTGTTTATAAAATTTTCAATAGGATTCTAGTTTTCATAAACCCCAGAAATTTCCTAAATTTGCAAATTGTCGGATAATGCGACAATCTAAAGCGAATTTTAATGGAAGAAGAAAAAAAATCACTCAATTTTATTGAGCAAATTATCGAAGATGATTTGGCAAACGGACTGAAAAACGATCAGATTCGTTTCCGTTTTCCGCCTGAACCAAACGGTTATCTGCATGTAGGTCATACAAAAGCGATCTGCATCAACTTCGGTTTGGGTGAAAAATACAATGCTCCCGTAAACCTTCGTTTCGACGATACGAATCCTGAAAAAGAAGAACAGGAATTCGTAGATTCTATTATGAAAGACGTTGAATGGTTAGGTTTTAAGTGGGATAAAGTGTTGTATGCATCCGATTACTTCCAGCAGCTTTACGATTGGGCAGTTCAGTTGATTAAAGAAGGAAAGGCTTACGTTGATGAGCAACCGTCTGAATTAATTACCGAGCAAAGAAAAAATCCTGCAGAGCCGGGAGTTGAATCTCCATTCAGAAACCGTCCTGTTGAAGAGTCGTTAGATTTATTCGAAAGGATGAAAAATGGTGAATTTGAGGAAGGAGCAATGTCTCTTCGTGCAAAAATCGACATGATTTCGCCCAATATGAATATGCGTGATCCTGTAATGTACAGAATCTTGAAAAGACCGCACCACAGAACGGGAACGACCTGGAAAATTTATCCGATGTATGACTGGGCACATGGTGAATCTGACTATTTAGAGCAAGTTTCGCATTCATTGTGTTCTTTGGAATTTGAAAATCACAGACCACTTTACAATTGGTATTTGGAGCAGGTTTATGATGAATCTAAAGTAGCACCAAAGCAGAGAGAATTTGCAAGGATGAATGTTTCTTATATGATTACTTCCAAAAGAAAACTACAAAGGCTAATCGCCGAAAATGTAGTAAATGGTTGGGATGATCCGAGAATGCCTACGATTTCCGGAATGAGAAGAAAAGGTTTTACTGCTAATGCTATCAGGAATTTTATTGATAAAGTGGGCGTTGCAAAAAGAGAAAATTTAATTGAAATTCAATTATTAGACTTCTGCGTTCGTGAAGATTTGAATAAAGTTGCAAAACGTGTAATGGCGGTCTTAGACCCTATCAAATTAGTTATTGAAAACTATCCTGAAGGACAGGAAGAATGGCTAACCACGGAAAATAATAACGAACAGGAAGATGCGGGAACAAGAGAAATTCCGTTTTCAAGAGAATTATATATTGAGCGTGAAGATTTCAAGGAAGAAGCTGGTAACAAATTCTTTAGATTGAGATTAGGAGGTGAAGTGCGTTTAAAATCTGCTTATATCATTAAAGGTGAAAGAGTAGAGAAGGACGAGAATGGAGAAATTACAACAATCTACGCATCATATGACGAAAAATCTAAGTCAGGAAGCGGAACTGAAGAAAGTTTAAGAAAAGTAAAAGGTACCATTCACTGGGTTTCTGCAAAACACGCCATTCCGGTGGAAGTGAGAAATTACGAGAAATTATTTACGGTAGAACAGCCTGATGCTGAGAAAGATGTAGATTTCTTGAATTTCATTAATCCTGAATCAGTCAATGTCATTCAAGGATTTGGTGAGCCTAGCTTAAAAGATGTGGCAGTTGGAGAACCTCTTCAATTCCAGAGAATTGGCTATTTCACGAAAGACCAGGATTCTACGGATACAAACTTTGTATTCAACAGAACAGTAACATTAAAAGACTCCTATAAGCCGGAGTAAAAATTTATTTATATCAATATAAATGAAACAGGGCTTAATTTTTTAAGCCCTGTTTTTTTTTTCGTCAATTCGAGTTTTTTTCGAAATGAAATGGAGAAAAATGTACCGAGAATATTATTCGAAGATTTCTTGATATTGTTTTTCAAACCTACTCGAAGTGATGATATTAATTATTAAATAGTAAAAATTGTGAAACTTATACATTTATATACCAACTCATTCAAAGGACTTTCGAAAGAAAGTTGGATGCTTGCACTGGTAATGCTCATCAATCGAGCCGGATCGATGGTACTTCCGTTTTTGGGAGTTTACATGACTGATCATTTGAAATTCAGCATAGAAAATACGGGAATTGTTCTGAGCTTTTTCGGAATCGGTTCCGTGATTGGTTCTTGGTTGGGAGGATTTATTACTGATAAAATTGGGGAATACAAAGTACAATATCTCAGTTTATTATTAAGTGTTCCATTATTTTGTTTAATTCCACTTTTTAAAACTGAAGTGGGTGTTGCGGCTATTATTTTACTGCAAAGTATTGTAAGTGATGTATTTCGTCCTGCCAATTCTGTAGCAATTACCAAATATGCAAAACCGGAAAAAATTACGAGGGCATTTTCATTAAACCGAATGGCTGTCAATTTAGGGTTTTCCATTGGTCCTGCGTTAGGTGGGATTTTATCGGCAATTTCTTACGAATTTTTATTTTTCAGCAATGCGTTGGCAGCTTTATCAGCAGGAATTTTATACATTATATTTTTCAGAAAGCGTAATAAATTAGCAAAGTTAAAAGCAAGAAAGGTTAAAGAAGTTATTGAAATTAAAAAAGAAAATTCACCTTATAAAGATGGTAAATTCCTGATTTACTGTTGCCTTTGTATGTTGTTTTCAATCTGTTTCTTTCAGTTATTCAGTACGTTGACTATTTTCTATAAAGACACAGCACATTTAAGTCAGCAGAATATCGGTTACATTTTGGGATATAGCGGATTTTTAGTAGTTCTGCTCGAAATGGGATTAGTTCAAGTTGCCGAAAAGTATTTTAGTTTAGCACGGACGATGTTTTTAGGAACATTAATTTGCGGACTTTCGTATGCCATGCTTGGTTTCGATTACAGTATTTTAACCCTGATTATTTCTATGAGCCTACTTTGTGTCGGGGAAATTTGGGCTTTACCGTTTATGTCAACCATTACCGCCTTGCGATCAGGAAGAAATAATAAAGGAGCTTATATGGGATTGAATGGGATTTCTTTTTCCATTGCATTCATTGTAACGCCGTATGTAGGAACTTTAATTGCTGATAAATTAGGATTCACTATTTTATGGATCGGAACCGGAGTTGTGGCTGCAATTATTGCCATCGCATTTTACTTTATCGTTCCGTGGATGGTGAAAGATAAAAAGTCTGAAGAATTAGAAATTAATTAATTTTTTTATATGAAAGTTATGAGACATCTCATAACTTTCTTTTTTATTGCTTAGAAATAATATCCCTGACAATCATCTCTGCATGAATTCTTGAGTTTTCTATAAACCAAAGATGCGTATCTTTTCCGCCGCAAACCACTCCTGCTAAATAGAGATTTTTCACATTGGTTTCCATTGTTTCGGGATGATAAATTGGATTCAGGCAATCGCCCTGCAAATCAATTCCTGAATTCTTTAGAAAATCAAAATCGGGAAGATAGCCTGTCATAGCGAGAACGAAATCATTTTCAATTTCATTGACTTTTCCATTTTCATCTTTAAAAATGACGGAATTTTTTTTAATTTCAATGATTTCAGAATTAAAATGAGCTGTAATGCTTCCTTCTTCAATTCTGTTTTCGATATCAGGTTTTACCCAATATTTTACATTTTTTGAAATTTCGGAATGTCGGATAATCATAGTGACTTCGGCTCCTTTTCTGTAAGTTTCTAAAGCTGCATCCACCGATGAATTACTGGAACCTACAACAACAATTTTCTGTTTTGCATAAGGATAAGGCTCGGTATAATAATGTTTTACTTTTTCTAAATTTTCTCCTGGAATATTCATTAAATTTGGAATGTCATAGAACCCCGTTGAAATAATTACGTTTTTGGCGAAATATTTTCCCTTTGAAGTTTCAATTTCAAAAATATTTCTTTCTTTGGAAACTTTTTCAACCTTTTCGTATACATTAATGTTGATATTTCTCTGTCTTGTAATTCCCTGATAATATTCCAATGCTTCCTGTCTTCCAGGTTTTGGAGCGGTTGAAATAAAAGGAATTCCCGCAATTTCTAATTTTTCGGCAGTAGAAAAAAATTTCATATATAAAGGATAATTGTAGATCGAATTAACAATCGTTCCCTTTTCGATAATTAAATAAGAAAGATTATTTTCCTGAGCTTCCAGTGCACAATTCAGCCCGATTGGTCCGCCTCCGATAATTAAAATATCCAAAATTTCCATTGAACAAATTTACTTAAAAACCATTAGAAAAATGTTGAACGAAGCAAAAGAACTTATCTATCATAAGTATTTTTGTGGCATCGGTTTTGGTTGTTTCTATCTATTTTAATACCTGAATATGAAAAAAATAATTATTTTATTCCTTGGTTTAACGATCATCGCCTGTAAGAAAAATCCCGACACATTTGTCAATAATAAAACAGATTCAACACAAAATATAAAATCGGACGGCTTAAATACTGATCAGAATAGTACTGATAAAGAAAATACTTTAAAGCAAATTAATGAAGAAGTTGTACAGAGTTTAAAAGATAAAAATTATAGTAAGTTCTCAAATTTTATTCATCCTGAAAAAGAGGTAAGATTTTCGATGTACGCTTTTATAAATCCCAAAGAAGACAAAACATTTTCCAGAGCAGATTTTGTAAAATATCAACCTACCAAAACAGTTTTTACTTGGGGAGCGATGGATGGTTCCGGTGATTTATATAAGGAAACAATCAATAATTATCTTACAAAATGGATCTACCAAAAAGATTTTTCAAAAGCGCAGGTTTCTGTCAATGAATTTCAGGGAAAAGGAAATTCACTTAATAATTTGAAGAAAACTTATCCCAAAGCAGATTTCACAGAAAACTTCATCAACGGTTCAGGAGCCAATTCAGAGATGGATTGGAAGTGTCTTCGTTTGGTATTTGAAGAATTTGATGGAAAATATTACTTGGTTGGAGTGATAAATGATCAATGGACAATCTGATCTAGTGTTTCAACTAGTCTTTTTGTCAGATTTTTTCTCGAAAATTGCTCAATATTTTGAATATTTTCAGAAAGGTCTCCATTTTTCCACAATTCAAATTTTTCTAAAATAAATCTTTTAATCGTTTGATAATCATTATAGCTAAAATGTTTCCCGGCTTTTGTTTCATCAAGAATTTTAGCAACATCAGCTTGGTCAGGACCAAATGAAATGATTTGTTTTCCGGTTGATAAATATTCGAAAATTTTCCCCGGAATAATGCCCTTTGAAGATTCTTTCGGAAAATTGGTTATCAGTAAAATATCAGAATTTTGCATTTCATCAATCGCCTTGTCATGAGAAAGATAGCCCAAATTCAAAATCGTATTTTTTAAGCTTGAATTTTCAATTTCGGTCAAAATTTTATCATCTATTCTTCCGGCGAATTTCAGATTAAAATTTTCAGCAAAATCTGAATTAGTTTTAACTAAATTATCTAATGCTTTCCAAAGGTTTTCAGGATTTCTCAATTGCTCCAGAACACCGATGTAGCTCAATGTAAATTTACGCTCGAGGGTTTGATAATCTGAATTTTTTTGATTTTGAGAAGCATCAGTTTCATCAAATCCATTGGTAATACAAACTGCATTTGCTCCATTTGTACGGAAGTTTGCAGCGTCTGTATAACTTGTGGCTAAGGTAATATCTGCATTTTCAAAGACATTACTTTCCAATTGACGGTGTTTTCGGTCTGAATTTTTCGTGAGTTTTAAATGTTTGTAGTAAGAAATTTCAGTCCACGGATCACGAAAATCTGCAATCCATTTTACATTGGGAAGTTTCTTTTTTAAATTTAAACCGATCAAATGCAGAGAATGCGGCGGACCTGAAGTTACGACCACATCGATTTTATTTTCTTTTAAATAGTGTTCAAGAAATTTCACAGAAGGTTTTACCCAAAAAACTCTGGCATCAGGAATGAAGAAATTTCCTCGTACCCAAATCGAAAGTTTAGATTTCCAACTCTGATTTTTTCCGACATCAAACTGCCCGGCTTTGAATTTTTTATTGCTTTTGTTGAGTTTTTCTGCTAACTGATAAGGCTCCCAGATTTTGGTTTTTATGATTTCTAAATTTTCAGGAACATCTTTTATTAAGCTTTCATCCAACAAAGGATAACTTGGATTTTCAGGAGTAAAAATGATAGGTTTCCATCCGAATTCAGGTAAATATTTTGCAAATTTCAGCCACCTTTGAACACCAGGACCTCCCGCAGGAGGCCAGTAATAGGTGATGATTAATATTTTTTTTTGTTCCATTAGTAATGTAAACTATGCATTTTTATCTTTCCGTAGGAATCTAAGTTAAGTTTTTAAAATGATTTTAGCTGTTATTTATTTTGATATTGAATTCGTCACTTCGAGTAGATTTTGAAAAAAATCGTATTGAGAAGTCTGTATTTGAAGATAAATATATTCTCGATACATTTTTTCTCCACTTTGTTACGAAAAAACACTCGAATTGACGAATTCAATATAAAATTTTCAAAATATAAAACGGATTATTTTAATAATAATTTAGATTTTAAACGACAATTAAGTTTAAACTTTTTCTATTACGATATCTTTCTTCTTATTTTTAGTCATCCAGAAAATTCCGAAACCGCTTAATAATATAAATAATGCGAATGAAATAAGGGAGATCCATTTACCGGTTTCAATGACTTGTGGTTCAAAAACCATTCTTACATTATGATTTCCGGCAGGTACATGAACGGCACGAAGCAAATAATCAGCTTTTATATGTGGTACTTCTTTTCCATCAATAAAAAACTTCCAGCCGTGAGGGTAATAGATCTCAGAAAATACTGCCAATTGAGGGGTTTTAGACTGAGATTTAAACTCTAATTCGTTAGGCTGATATTTCGTTAAATTAATAAATGCAGTTGAGTCTGCTTGAACAGGTTTTCCGTCGAAATAATTTTTATCAGAAGTCGCAACGACAGCCGTTTTTTTACTGTTGATTACTCCGATTAATTTAATTTCCTGATTAGGAGAATCTACAAATTTTAAGTCACTCACGAACCAGGCATTTCCGTTTGCTCTTGGGTTCGGAATTGCCTGAGGTTGCTCCGGCCCACCTAAAACAAGATATTTTGCATTTAAAAGATTCAGGATATTAGGAACTTTTACGGAATCCATTACCTGAAAATATTCATTAATGACATCATCATATCTTCTCAATTTCACCGCATGATAACCACCGATGGAAGATTTGAAATAAGAAGTATTAGTCTCACTGAATGTTCCTAAAATATTGTTGAAAATTCTATAATGAGTTTTGTCTTTTTCAGCGATTGTTTCAAGAGTCTTATTTACATGAACACTTGATAAAATAGATGCCAGATTAGGATTTTCTTCAACTTTTTCTTCTAAAAGAGCTGAACTTTCTGTCTGAAACGGATTTTCTGCAATGGTTTTGTCAACATAGTTTTCATCGTTCAAGTAACGTTTATTTACTGACCAAAGATCAAAAATACTTACAACTCCAATAATAACCAAAGCGATATTCTGATTTAATTTTTGTTTTAAAACCATGAATAAGGCTGCTACTGCAATAGCAATATATAAAAATGCTTTAATGGCATCAATTTTAAACATTTTAAATCTTTCATCCACCAGATAATCTAATAAGAAAGGAGGAAGATATAGTTTTTCGTTTTCTGTATAGAAACCTAGTAAAGATTTTCCTGCAACCAAAAGAATTAAAATAAATCCTAATGTTCCACCGCCTACATATAGAAGAATTTTCTTTTTGTACTCTTCCGTTAAAGTTGAATCTGTAAAGAATCTGTACAATCCAATAATCGCAATTAAGGGGAATAATAATTCTACGACAACCAATATAGAAGACGGAGCTCTGAATTTGTTATAAAAAGGAACAAAATCGATAAAGAAATCGGAGAAAAACATAAAATTGCTTCCCCAAGCTAAAAAGACTGTCAAAATAGAAGCTCCTAAAATCCAGTAACGATATTTTTTCCATGCAAAAAAGAATCCTAAAACGGCTAAGAAACAAACAATAGCTCCCTGATAAGCTGGTCCCGAAGTTCCCGGTTGGTCGCCCCAATAGGTTAGACTTCCAAATCCTTTTGAAATCCTGTCATATTCAGCTTGAGAACTTACATTCTGCTGAACCAATTCCTGAATTTTCGCCATCATTTCTTTCCCTTCCGGCTCCTGGCTTCCGCCACCCATTAATCTTGGAATGAAAAGGTTTAGTGTTTCCAGTTTGCCATAACTCCACATCAGCATACTTTCTTTATCCATTCCTGAATTTCCTTCAGTATGACTGGCGTTGGTTAAGATCTGTTTCCCACGAACGGTTTCTTTGATGTACTCAGAATTCGCCATGATTCTTTGGGAATTCATTCCAACTCCGATTAAACAGGCAGCAGCAATAATTCCCGAAGAAATAAGGAAATGCCTCATCGGTGTTTTTTTCTGAATAGTACGAATCAATTCAGATAAGAATAAAAATCCTAATGCGAGGAAAAGATAATACGTCATCTGTGGGTGGTTCGCTGCGATCTGAAGTCCCATAAACAGGGTAGTGACGATAAATCCCCAGATGTAACTTTTCCTAATATAAACCAATAAGATTCCGGCTAATAGTGGCGCAAAATATTCAATGGTATTTATTTTTCCGTTGTGTCCTGCGGCAATAGCAATGTAAAAATAGGTTGAAAGCCCGAAAAAAGTGGCTCCTAAAAGTGCATATTTCCAGTTTCTGACAACCACCATTCCCAAAAGGAAAAATCCGGCAAATAGCAGAAATATATAATTGACAGGTCTTGGTAAAAAGTTCAGATTGCTATCAATTTTTTTAATAATATCTCCTTTAAACTGGCTTCCCATCTGATACGTTGGCATTCCTCCAAACATGGAATCGCTCCAATACGTTTCTTTATCGGTATCGGCTCTGTAATCAAGAAGTTCCTTTGCACCGCCACGATATTGCACAATATCATGCTGGAAAAGCTGTTTGCCTGTAAAAACAGGAGTGGAGTATAAAAATGCTAAAACTATAAATACAACTAACGAAATTGCAATATAAATTAAGTTTTTATTTTTAGCCATGTTGATGGTTATTATCTTTTGTTTTAGGAATTATTACCTTTTGTCTTTACTTTCTTTTACTTCCTCGTAGTCCACCGTTTCAGCGTCCCATTTGATGTTTGGGTTATTCTTATTTGAGTTTTGTATGTCTTGCTTGCTATTATTTTGATTGTTGTTATTAAATCTGTAGCTGTAGAATGTCTTAAAGAAAATTCTCTTCAGAATATTCCACACAAAAAAAATAATAATAGCGGTGAGTACGAGCTCAAGAATATACTTCATAAGTTTTATTTAAAATAATTTATAGTAAACGGATAGGTTGAATCCGTCCATTGTCAAATTATGTGATTGTCCATAATAAGAGGAGACAAAGTAAGGAACTGCTCCCCATTTTATTTCAAACCCAAATTTATCATAATTATATCCGGCTGCAAATGATGGATATAATCTACCATCAGCAGAGGAAAAATTATCATTATCTACAGAGAAAGTTTTTTTGTTTAAAATTAAATTGTAATACATTGATCCTGAGATATGGAATTTTGATTTTTGGTTGATAAACATATTGAATTTTAACCCTGCAGGAATTTGTATAGATGAATAATTTATTTCAAAATTTCTTCTATTATAATCATTTACAGAAAATTTTACTGCTTGAAAACTCGGTTCAGAAATGACTGCCCATTTTCCTTTATTAAAATTTAAAATATATTCCAATTCTATAGCAGCTCTAAAAATAATTGAATTTTCTTTTTTTTTACCAATAGATAAATTATCTGTTGGGGGTAATATTTCATAGTTAGAAAAGCCTATTCCAGGTTTTATATAGATATGGAAATTATTCCCATTTTTAGTTTTTATTTCATTCAAATTATCATAAGCTTGGAATATTTTCTTTAATTCATCTTCTTTATAGCTTAATTTATTAATGTCTTTTGCTGTAATTTTTTCATTATCAGAAAACTCATTACTCAAAGTTGTTTTATATTCTTCATTTTTTTGAAGCTGAGTATTATTAACTAAATATTCTTTATAATCTAAAGATTTAAACGTCTCTTCATTTTCTTTTTTGTAGAAAAAACGAGCAATAGAGCCATCTGAGTATTTATAAAGATTGGTTTTCCCCTCTACTATTAATTTCAAAAGTACTTTCTCTTCTTTATGATTAAAATCTCTTAAAGTTGATAATGATTCAATTTTATTTGAAGATCGATCGATCATCACTATTGCACTAACATATTTCTGATTACCTACAAAAAACTCTTGTAAGTCTGAAGTTTTTATTTGTGATGGATTTTCTCCTTCGTTGATTTTATATTCTATTACATTTGGATTATTTTTCCACTCATAATTTTTAATTAAAACTTCTTTTTTTTCTCTATTATTATCAATAATATATCCTTTTTCAAAAATTATTTGCCCATAAGTAAAGGTTGAAAATAGAAATAAAGTTGTGTAAAATAAATTTTTCAAGGTTATTTTTTTTAGTTTAAAGATTTAATATATTATTTCCCTGTAGGATTTACCATTACAGAAGAATTGGAAACGCTTGTCATAGACTGCGATTCTTTTCCGTTTGAAATCGTTTCAATCTGTGTAGTTTTCACAGAAATATTCTGATTGGTGATCCAACCGGTATTCTGATCGAATTTAATGGTTCCGTTTTGTGACAATTCGCTGCTCAAGCTATGTGTAACTTCTCCCTGATTTTGTTTTTCGGTTTTCTTTGGAATTCCTCCGGTTACAGAAATTTCAGCAATACCATTTCCTACACTTCTCAAAATATAGTTAGATGTTACTTTAATTTTTCCCTGTGCATCGGCATTTTCGCTGTTTGTCCATTTTTCTCCGATTTTCGCTCCTTTTTTAGGAATAATCGTCAGATTTTTCATGAACTGATCTTTTAATACTTTTTCATTAAAAGATTCTTTAAGACTTGCTACTACGCTTTCTTTCTGATTTTTATCTTTTACAATGGAACCTACAGAATTCGCAACTTTCGTGTAAACAGCGTCGAAGCCTGTAATCGAAATTACATTTCCTCTGGTGTCCATTTTCATTGCTAATTTATTTCCGGTCAATGCTCTGTTGATATTCCAGATCATTTTCAGATCCTCTTCTTTAGGAATTGGCAATTTGGTATCTACCACAATCGTTTTTCCCTGTGAAGTCTGAGAATTTCTTTTGGCAATAAGATTTAAAGTAATATCATAAATATCTCCTTTAAGATCATTTACAGTGAAAGACATTTCGTCCGTAGACTCACTTGTCCCGTTCATGGTTTGACCTTTAGGATCAGTCATTGTTTTGGTATCTCTCTGATACGTTGTCAAAGGATAAGTTTTTCCTTTTTCTAATTTGAAAGATTGTTTGAAAATCCCTGCAGAATCTTTTATTGCCGGGTTTTCTTCCACCTTAGCCACAGAATCAGCCGGAACTTCTACAGTGATTGTTTTTCCTGTTTTAGAATCAAATTTAGTAATTTTTGCTGTTTCTTTTTTATTACAAGAAACGATAGCTATAGTTGAGATTAGTGCTAATGCAGCTATGTTTTTCATTTTTAAGATTTTAAGTGTTGATGGAATTAATTTCCTTTAGTGAATTTCTGTCTTACCGCTTCATATAAAATCGCTCCGCAGGCTACAGAAACATTCAGAGATTGAGTTTTTCCTTCGATCGGAAGCTTGATTTTTTCGTCTGCGTGATGAAGAACTTCTTTAGAAATTCCTGTTTCTTCATTACCCATTACAATGGCGCAAGGTTCTGTGAAATTGACATCATAAATTAATTTTTGAGCTTTTTCACTTGCTGCAAATACAGAAATTCCGCTTTGCTGAAGATAATCTACAACGTGAGCCAGGTTCGGTTCTTTACAGATTTTGATATTATAAAGTGCTCCTGCTGAAGTTTTAATAGCATCAGAATTAATGGGTGCACCACCTTTTTCAGGAATAATAACGGCATCAACTCCTACACATTCTGCCGTTCTACAGATTGCCCCGAAATTTCTCACATCTGTTAAACGATCCAAAATCAATAAAAACGGAGTTTTTCCTGCTTCAAATAATTGAGGAACAATATCTTCCACTCTGTGAAAAGGAACATCCGAAATAAAAGCTACAACACCCTGGTGGTTTTTTCTTGTAAAACGGTTCAGTTTTTCAACCGGAACGTAATTGGGACGAATTTTATTTTTAGCTAAAACGGCTTTTAATTCCGCATAAATTTCTCCCTGTAATGCATTCTGTACGAAAATTTTATCAATCGTTTTTCCTGCTTCAATTGCTTCTATTACAGGACGCAGCCCGAAAATAAAGTCGTCTTTTTTATCTGTCATTTTATTATTTTAAATATTGAATAGTTATTCACTCTTATGTCAATTTGGTGAAAAATCATATTCCACCATTAGCTTCGTAGTAAAGTGACTATATAACTACCTTCCTTTTTCTCCTAAAATTGCTCTTTTTTGAGACAAAATGTATCCATAATGCAAGCCCTCATGCATATTGTTGAAAATTATGGCATCCTGAATGCTTTTCAAATCCATCCCGAAACTTGTAGCATAAGGCGTGTAGTCTGAAAAGAAATCGCTGTCATAATCTTTCATCAAAATTTTTGAAGTTTCAGTTAATAAAAATTCTAAATCTTCCACTTCTGATTTCTGAACATTCAAGTTCGGTAAAGTTCCTTTTTTGTAGGTTTCAATCCAGTAATTATCAATTCTGAAAGGATTTCCGCTTAGGTAATAATGCAAAAGCTGCTGGGTAGCAACTGTATGGGCAATATTCCAGTAAAGATTATTGTTAAAACCATCCGGGATCAACAAAAGATCTTCATGAGAAGTGTTCTGTAGTATATCTAAAAGGTTCTTTCTGACTTGTCTGTGAGCTTGAAAATGATAATTCATTTTGCAAAAAATTTAATCACCAAAAATAGTTTAATAAACTGAAAATGACAATTTTTAAAGGTTAGATTAAAGCAAAATTTATATATTTTTATGAAAAAACAGATTAATGTTATTGAGTTTTAAGGTTTCATCTATTGTGAACCTTGCATTGATGCTGGAATATTTAACAAACTTTAACTCAAATATGGCATTAATTGTGTTGATTAATGCAAGTATTTATTGGAAATTTACCCATTATTTTTAAATTAAGTTATGTCAGAGATAAATCAAGCTGAAGATATTCGTCAATTGACGGAAAAGGTGAAAGAAGCAAATTACTTTTTTTCTCTTCTGAGACAGGAAATCAACAAGGTCATTATTGGGCAGGAATATATGATAGACCGCCTTTTGGTAGGTCTTTTAGGTAATGGTCACGTTCTTTTGGAAGGAGTACCGGGATTGGCTAAAACCTTGGCGATAAAAACTCTGGCAGAAGCGGTTCACGGTGAATTTTCGAGAATTCAGTTTACACCGGATTTACTTCCTGCGGATGTAGTAGGAACTATGATTTTCAATATTAAAGACAACGATTTTTCGATAAAAAGAGGTCCTGTTTTTGCCAATTTCGTTTTGGCAGATGAGATCAACCGTGCGCCTGCAAAAGTACAGTCTGCTTTGTTGGAAGTTATGCAGGAAAAACAGGTGACAATCGGTGATGAAACCATGAAGTTACCAAAACCGTTTTTGGTGTTGGCAACGCAGAATCCAATCGATCAGGAAGGTACTTATCTTTTGCCGGAGGCTCAAAGTGACCGTTTTATGCTGAAATGTACGATCGATTATCCAAAATTTGAGGACGAAAGAACCGTGATGAGAATGGTTTCAACTTCACATCAGCCAACTGTAAAACCTGTTATTTCTCTTGAGCATATTGTTGAAGCAAAAGAAATAATCAATCAGATTTATCTTGACGAGAAAATCGAAAAATATATTCTGGATATGGTTTTTGCAACCCGTTTCCCGGAAAATTACGGTCTTTCTGAATTAAAAAATTACATCAGTTTCGGAGCTTCTCCAAGAGCATCAATCAACTTGGCAATTGCTTCCAGAGCATATGCATTTTTGAAAGGACGAGCGTTTGTGATTCCTGAAGATGTGAAAGAATTGGCGAAAGATGTATTAAGACACAGAATTGGATTAACTTTTGAGGCAGAAGCGGAAGAAATTACATCTGAAGAAATTGTCAACAGAATTTTATCGAAAATTCAGGCTCCGTAATGGGTGAAGTAATTATCAGAAAGGCGGTTGAGCAAGATTGTGCTCCGATGTTGGAGTTAATCAAAGAATTGGCTGATTATGAAAAGGCGCTGCATGAAGTTACATTAACGTTGGAACAATTTGTTGAGACGGATTTGGAAAGTCACCGGTTTGGGGAGCTTTTGTAGCAGAATTCGATGGAGAAGTTGTAGGGATTTCACTGTATTATGATAGATATTCAACGTGGAAAGGGAGAAGATTATATCTGGAAGATTTAGTAGTGACGGAAAAATTGCGAGGTAAACAAATCGGAAAGAATTTGTTCGAAGCAACCATAGAATACGGGAAATCAAATGAATATAGCGGAATGGTTTTTCAAGTGTTGAATTGGAATGAACCTGCCATTAATTTCTACAAAAAGTACAGTTCGAAATTTGATAATGAATGGTATAATGTTTCGATTGAATTTAAATAATGTAAAGATAGAAATGTGTAAGTTTTAGAAATGTAAAATCGTAAACTCACACATTTAAACACATAATATGCAGATAAAAGATATTGTAAAAAAAGTCAAGCAGATAGAAATCCGAACTCGAAAGAAGACGGAAGCTTCTCTGATGGGACAATATCACAGTGCTTTTAAAGGTCAGGGAATGACTTTTTCGGAAGTGCGTCCGTATCAGTTTGGCGATGAAATCCGTAGAATCGACTGGAATAAAACAGCCCGTTTCCGTGAACCATTCGTAAAAGTGATGGAGGAGGAGCGAGAGTTAACCATGATGATTTTAGTTGATATTTCCGCTTCTATGGATTATGGAACTAAAGCTCAGTTAAAAAGAGAATATGTTGCAGAAATTGCAGCAAGTTTAGGTTTTTCTGCAGCAGGAAATAATGATAAAGTAGGATTAATTTTATTTGCCGATAAAGTGTATAAAGTCATTCCGCCACAAAAAGGTAGAAAACATATTCTTTCGATTATCAGTAATATTCTAACGGCAGATTATATTCCCGCAGTTTCAAAATTGGATAAGGCAATGGAATATATGATGGGGATTTTCAAAAGAAAATCGTTGGTTTTTCTTCTTTCAGATTTTGAAGATGAATATGATTCTAAAATGTTGAGAGTGGTTTCAAAAAAGCATCAATTGTTAGGGATGAGAATTTTTGACGAAAAGGATAATGAAATTCCGGATGTAGGATATACCTTATTATATGATTCAGAAACAGGACAGCAAGTCTGGGCAAATACATCCAGCGCAAGATGGAGATATACTTTTGCCGAAGCCCAAAAGCAAAAATTGAAAACTTTAGAGGAAGATTTTGCCAATAGTTCTGCAAGTTTTCTGAATGTAAGTACGGGTTCAGATTATTCGAAATTATTGTATAATTATTTTCAGAAGAAATAACATCAATTGAAATGGGCTTTAGCACATTTTAAAATTAAAGATAAACATTCGGCTTTAGCCAAAACTTATAATTTAAATTGAAAAAACTATTATTTATATTTTGTTTTATCATCTGTGCAAATGCTTTTTCGCAGATACTTTCTTCCAGCATTGAGAAGAAAACTATTGCTTTGGGAGAAGTCAATCACATTGTGATAACCATTAATAATCTTAAAAACGAAAAGGTTTCTGCAGCTCCGGAAAATGAATTGTTACCGTTTCATTTTGAAGAGGTGAAAGACAGTATTTCGCAGACGCAGGATATTTATTACCGAAGAATTGAATTTGCTGTTTTTGATGAAGGAAAATTTACTATTCCTGAGCTTGAATTTAAAGTAAATGGTAAAGTTTTAAAAACAATTCCTTATGAGATTGATGTGATCAATACGGCTCAGAAAGCAGATCAGATTAATGATATCATGAATAATAAGGAGGTAAAGCTTGAAGTAAAAGATTACTGGGAGCTTTATAAATTCTATATTTTGGCGGCAATTGCTCTTATTTGTTTGATTATTGCGGTTGTGATGTTTATTAAATATGGCAGAAAATCGAAAGATTCTCCGGTTGTTGCAACCAATCAGACTTTGAAAGAATTGGATTCCCTTCAAAAGAAAAAATATGTGGAAAATGGAAATTATCGTTCATTTTATGTTGAATTGATTGATATTTCACGAAAATTTATCGCAAAACAATACCGTTTACCAGCAGACGTTTTGTTGACGGATGATTTGATTGATTTAATGAAGAAAAATAATACGATTTCTCAGGAAAATGAAAAAGTTGTGGAAGATGTATTTTTAAGAGGTGACCTTGTGAAATTTGCTAAAACTTTTCCTGACCAACAGGCGATGGAGAAAGATTTGGCAGACATCAGAGATTTTGTGAAAAGATCATCAATAGATTTGGAATTTGAAAACCTGAGAAAAGATGTTTAATTTTGAGTTTTACAGTCCATGGTTTTTGGTACTTTTCTTTTTGTTTATTCCGCTTTTATTCAGAGATGTAAGTAAGCAGAAAAAGAAAGGAATAAAAGTTCCGACGATCAAAAATATGGGTGATAGTGGCGGAATTCATATCGTCATGTTCTTCCTGAAAGTTTCCAAATATATCATGCTTTCTGCACTGATTATTGCCATGGCAAGACCGAGAACTTTCACAATTTCTCAGGATAGAGACGATACAAAAGGGATTGATATCATGCTTTCTGTCGATGTTTCTCTAAGTATGTTGGCGAAAGATTTAACACCGGATCGTCTGACTGCTTTAAAAGATATTGCTATTAAATTCGTTAATAAAAGGCCTAATGACAGAATTGGTTTGGTAGCGTATTCAGGGGAAGCATTTACGAAAGTTCCTGTAACTTCTGATCATCAGGTCGTTGTTGATGAACTACAAAACTTGAATCCATTAGAGCTTCAGCCCGGGACTGCCATGGGTGAAGGACTTTCGGTTGCGGTAAATCACTTGAAAAACAGCAAAGCAAAAAGTAAAATCATCATCTTAATGACAGATGGTGTTAATACGATTGAAAATGCTATGCCGCCCGCAATTGCAGCAGAATTGGCGAAAAATAACGGAATTAAAGTATATTCTATTGGGATAGGTACAAACGGATATGCGTTGATGCCAACGCAAACAGATATTTTCGGTGATCTTGTTTTCACGGAGACAGAAGTTAAAATTGATGAACCTGTTTTAAAAGAGGTTGCTCAAATGACTGGAGGTAAATATTTCAGAGCGACATCCAATAGCAGTTTAGAAGAAGTATATGATGAAATTAACCAATTGGAGAAATCTGATGTAAAAGTTTCTAAATTGTTCAATTACCAGGAATATTTTAAGATTTTCCTTTGGATTGCATTGGTAATGCTGTTTTTAGATGCGTTAATGAGATGGGTTTTATATAAAATTTTAAGCTGATGAGTTGGTATTTAGGAAATTATTGGTATTTATTACTGCTGTTGCTTTTGCCGCTGTTAGCTTTCTTTTTGATCCGTTTTTTGAGATGGAAAAAAAAGAAAAGAGAAATTTTTGCAGACAGTAGATTTCATGATAATTTATTTGAAAAAAAATCTGGTTTTACAAAATTTTTCCCTGCTTTATATTTATTGGCAACATTATTTTTAATTTTTTCTATTATTGATTTACTGAGCGGTTCAGAAGAAATCAAAACCAATCAGAAACTTAATAATGTGATTTTCATGCTCGATGTTTCCAATTCGATGAATGCGGAGGATATTAATCCGAGTCGTTTATCAGAAGCGAAAAATCTCATGATTCAAACGATGCAGAAAATGAAAAGTGATAAAGTGGGAATTGTAATTTTTGCGGGGCAGGCAACATCAATTATGCCTTTGACGACAGATTACAGTTCAGCTGAAACCTACATCAACGGAATTGAAACAAGCTCAATGCAAATTCAGGGAACAGATTTTTTAAACGGAATGAAAATCGCTGTTGAGAAATTTAAAAATGTGAGCAAAGGAGCGAGAAAGGTAGTGTTGTTAAGCGATGGAGAAGATAACGAAGGAAATGATGATGAGGCTGTAAAATTAGCAAATAGAGAAGGTATAACGGTGACTTCAGTGGGAATAGGTTCAGATGAAGGAGCACCTGTTCCGGAGTATACTTTCGGACAGTTAATGGGATATAAAACAGATGTAAACGGGCAGACAGTTATCTCAAAAAGACAGACAGAAGCACTGAAAAAAATGGCTCAGTCTACAGGAGGAGAATATATAGACGGAAATAATATCAATGAAGCTCCGGATAGAATTAATGATGCTTTGAGTAAAAAATCCGGGTCATCGGAGACGTTGGTTAAATCACAGAATGCCAATCATTATTATCAATATTTTCTGGGTGTTTCGATATTTTTCTTTTTCATCATTTTTATTTTTAATCCAAAAAGAGATTTTAATGTATAATTTTCAGATTCTTAATTTTAGAAGAAGACTATTACTTTAACCCAACTTTAACAAATAAAACCCTGTTTATTAACATATAAAGGAATAATTTTGCACAAGATGAATACTAAAATCTTTTTTTTATCGTTTATATTTGCTTTCATGTTTTCGGATTTTCTGTTTGGGCAGAAAAACTACAGAACGCTGGTATATGAGGGTAATGAAAAGTTTAACGGTAAAGATTATGATGGAGCGTCTTCTAAGTATATGGAAGCTATTAAAATCAATCAGAAAGATTTTACGGCACACTACAATTTAGGGAATGCTTTGTATAAGAATAAAAAATATGAAGAGGCAAAGGCTGAGTTTGAAAAAGCACAGAAACTTTCTCAGACAGTTCCGGATAAAGCGGCAGCTCTTCATAATTTAGGAAACACTTATATGCAGATGAATCAGGCAGAGAAGGCTGCAGATTATTATAAGCAATCCTTGAAACAAAATCCTTACAGCGAGGCAACAAGAAAAAACTTTGAAATTGCCAAACTGAAAGAAAAGGAAAACCAACAAAAGAAAAACCAGCAGAATAAATCAGGTAAAGGCGGAGGCGGTAAAGATAAACAGCAAAATGATGATCAAAAGGGAGATTCTAAACAGGATCAGGGACAAGGTAAACAAAACCAGGGAAAGAGTCCGCAAGGAAATGATCCCGAACAAAGTCCCAACAATGAAGGTAAAATCCCAAAAGACCTTGAAAATCAAATACTCGATAAAGTAAGCGAAAAAGAAAAAGAAACTGCCAAAAGAATTTTAAACAAAAATTCTTATTCGATGCCTGAGAGCAACGAGAAAGATTGGTGATGAAACACAGATTGACCTACATATTGTTCCTTTTGGTATCCGTAATTTCTTACGGACAGGTGAATCTTACTTTAGAGACCGACAAAGATGATTATAAAGGTAAAGAGATCGTAAATCTTACTGTTGTTCTGGAATTAAACGGGAGTGATCTCGTTCAGCAGACGGGTTTTCAGCTTCCTGATTTATCTAAATTCAATATAATTGGCAGTGGATCTGTCACCAATACATTTGTAGATCCCGAAACCAACACGGTTGTTATTCAAAAAGTATCGAGAATTGCGCTTGAACCTAAGCAGAAAGGAAAAATAAAGATAGGTTCTGTCCTAGTAACGGTTAGCAACAAAATTTATAAAACAGAGCCTTTCAATATTAATATAAAAGATATTGATAAAAAACCTATTGCTGCCGCTACTGCTTCGAAAGATGTTTATTTAAATATGGAAATTGAAGATCGTGATGTATATCAGGATCAGCCTACCATCGCTGTTTTGAAGGTGTATTCTAAGAATATGGATAACTTAAGAAGAGTAAAAAATATTCATCTTCCTGAGCAGGATAATTTAAATGTGTATCCTGTAAGTTTTTCGAAATCAGAAATTGATCCTGCAGATAACGGGAATATGTCGTCGCAGATTATTACGGTATTTATGGTTTTTCCAAATGAAGCAGGATATGTTGAGGTTCCAGGAGTTTCAGCTTCTGTGAATTCTTATTCTCACAAAAATAAAATCGTCTCTAATAAAGTAAAAATTAACGTTAAAAAGCTTCCTGAAGGTTCTCCAGACTATTTTAGAAATGCAGTTGGAAATTTTAAAGTAAGTGTTGCAAATACTTCAAAGGAAAAAGCTGAAGTCAAAAAACCGATTAACGTTTTAGTGAAAGTTAGCGGTGAAGGTAATCTTAAAAATATGGAGTTGCCTAAAATTGCTGCATCTCCTGATTATGAGGTGTTTCCTCCGAAAATTACTTCAAAAGTTACTGTTGGAACGGGAGGAATGAAAGGCGAAATGCTGGCAAATTATATTATTATTCCTAAAAAGGCGGGTGAAATTACTATTAAAACAGAACAGTTTGCATTTTTTGATCCTTCAAGTAAAGAATATGTAGATCTTGGGCAGGAAACATTAGCTGTGAATGCATTTTCACATGAGCAGATTCTGGAAGCCCGTACTACTGTTGAAAAAGTAAATGAATATACGAATACATTTTTAGAAACTGTTAATACACCGGTTTTAAAAACAACTTCATTCAAAGTAAAAGAAAAAAGTAAATTTCACTGGAATGTACTTCTAATCAATATTGCGATTTTATTAGGATTATTTGTAGCATTTCTTTTATTTAAGACTTGGCAAAAAAAACGTGGTTTGGTTAAAGAAAATACACCACCAAAACCTTTAGGATCTGTGGCAGAAACTGAAACTGAAATCAGAGAAAACTTTAAAACTGATATTAACGATTATTTTAGCTATCTTGAAAATCTGAAAGATAATGGTGATTATCAAACATTTTTCCAAACATTAGATGAACTGGATTCTGAAATAAGAAATCAGTATTCTCAAGGCTCAGCAGAAGATTTCAAGAAACTTTTAGAAAATTCTAAAGGAAGTTTTATTGCTAAAGAGTATGAGAAAATGATTCAAACAATACAGATGGAAAAGTACGCTCCTGTAAAATCTTCAGAGAGTATTGATGAACTTTTAAAGACTGTTGTTAAATTGTATTCACAAATTAGCAAATAATCAATTTATTTTCATATTTTTGCGAAATTATTAAAAATTGAAAAAATGGAAGTTTTTGATCATTTTTCTATTAAAGAGATTGTTACCTGTTTTATGGTACTTTTCGCAGTTATTGATATAATCGGGTCGATTCCTATTATTGTAAGTTTAAAACAAAAATTTGGAGAGATTGAAGCGAAAAGAGCTTCTTTAACTGCAGGTGGAATTATGTTGGTCTTTCTTTTTGTAGGAAATAAAATTCTAAAATTTATCGGAGTTGATGTAAATTCTTTCGCTATTGCTGGAGCATTTGTGATTTTTATTATCGCTTTGGAAATGATTTTAGGGATTGAGATCAATAAAAATTCGGAGGCAAAATCAGCATCCATCGTTCCTATCGCTTTTCCGTTAGTTGCAGGCGCGGGAACATTAACAACAACCTTGTCACTGAAAGCTGAATTCCATGATATTAATATTATTTTTGGAATCATTCTCAATACAATTTTCGTATATTTGGTGCTGAAATCTGCAACATGGCTGGAGAAGAAAATGGGAGATGCTACATTGTCTATTTTACAGAAAGTTTTCGGAATTATCCTGTTGGCGATTTCAATTAAATTATTCACCGCAAATTTTGCCCAATTAGTGCAGAATTATATTAATTTTTAAGAGTTATGCAGAAGTTTTATAAAGTATTTTTAGTACTGTTTATCGTTTTCATCGCAATTAATCTTTATGCGCTTGATTGGAGATCTGATATTTTATCTGAGGATAATCTAAAGTTTGTATTTTCAATTGCTTCAGCCGTAATCGGCCTTATTCTACTATTCGTAATGGATACGTGGAGCAGAGTCGGAGTGAAGAAATAAGTTTAAAATTACACTATTTTTATATAAACCTCTTTCAAAACTGAAAGAGGTTTTTTTAATTTATGCGCACGCAATTCCACATTCAAGTGAGCAGAGTAACACGCCTGTTTCTGTAGGTTTACTATAGCATCCATTTGTACGATGACAATTTGTTACGCATTGAGTTGTTGTTATAGGATCAACAGAAGCAGCCAATCTTCCCGTTGGACCAGACAGAAGTTTTTTAAGATTCTTAACGGTTGAATCAGAAAGTTGTTGACGACCCTCGTCTGAATAATAGGTTGCTATTGGCTTTTCGTTTTTATCCAATATTACTTTAAAATAAAAGCCCTGACCTAATGAATTTTCTTTATAAATTACATAAAAAGAATTACTTGCATTTTCTGAAATTTTAGTAAGTATATTAAACGTTTTATTCTTTGGTTCTTCATTTTTTCTAAAAGATTTAAAATATTGTTTGTCGTCTCTGTCTGTGTAATGGTTGTTAGCCTTACTTGTAGCAAAGGCAAATAATAAAAGTGCGAATGCTAATAAAAAGTTACTTTTCATATTATTGTTTTTTTAAAGTTCAATTCTATTTTCTTTTTTATATTCTTCAATCATTTTTTTCTGCATTTCATTAAGCAGTTTTCTCATATCTACCATATTGCCGTTTGCATCTTTCTTTTCATAGATTTGAGTGCTGTTCATCAATTCAAATGTTCTTTTCAGAGGTGCCTGAATATGATTTTTTCTCATTTCTATGAATTTTTGCTTTGAAGTTTCGATATACTTTCTTTTTGAAATACGATCTTCAATCGTAATTTTCTTTTCTTTTGAAATGCCAACAGCCAAGAAATGGTGATCTTTTTTTTCATCATATATCTCAAGAATTAAACCGGGCAATCCAAAAAACTTATACGGTCCATCTTGAATAGGAATTTCTGATGTAAAATAGGCTTCATAGTTTCTTCCTGCATATTTAGTGGTTGCCAGGTATACTTTATAACCTAATATTTCTTTGTTTTCCGTACTTATTTTCCATATGAATTTTGGTTCTTCAATATATTTGTATTCGTGTTCATCAAATTCATCAGAATAATAAATAACTTCTTTAGATGAGAGCTTTTTTCGAATATAACAGCCGAGTAAATCAGCGGGTAATGCTTTAAAATTAATCTTTTTACCAAGCTTCTCGTCTGATGTCATAATAGAATCAGCTAAATAGGGTGCCTCACTAAAAAATGTAGAATAATTTTCTTCAATATTCAAAAAAGTATTTTGTGAAACTATTCTTGTGCTGTCTTTCATAACATGCTTAGAATAATCATATTGTATGACAAATGATTGTGCTATTGTAGGACTTGAAAAGCAAATGAAAATTATAAAAAGTATAATAGTATTTTTCATTTCTATGCGCCTGCACATTCTAATACACAATCTAAAGCACAAAGCGCAGTTCCTGTTTGTGTAGGTTGGTCATAACATTGCCAAGTTTTTGTGCAGTTAGAAACGCAATTTCCCACAGTAAGCACTGGACCTATTGCGCTTCGTTGCAAAGAATTTGAATTTGTGATAATTTCTAAGAGATTTGACTTTATTTTTTCTCTATTATTTACTATTAAGTTTTTAAACTCGCTATCATTATCCAAAACTTCAATAGAAAAAGAGGCGACTTTACCTAAGAATCCCTCTCCGACAGAAATTTTCAAATCATAGATCTTATCATTATATTTTTTTTGAATGACAACAGTATTGATTTTAACTTCTTTTAGATCATTTTTGTAAATAAGAATATTGTCATTACAATAGGAAAAACTGAAAACTAATAATGCTAGAAATAAGAAAAATTGCTTTGTCATAATTGTTTAATTTTTAAATGTTTTTTAATTAATTTTTTTACAAGTTTATGTTTTCGCGAGAACATATTACAAAACTAAAAAACAAATCCCTAAGTATGCTCATCAAAATTGATAAAAGATTATTCAATTTTGAACAATTTTCATCCACTTTTGAAAGTTTTTTATTTTGTACATTTAAGAAACTTTAGATACCTTTGTTTAAATACAAAATTGCATGAAAATAGGTCAAAAACTGAAAGGAATGAGAATTGAAAAAGGATTTTCCACTATAGAAATTGCTGAAAAATTAGATATTTCAGAATCTACTTATAGAAGATATGAAGCTGACAAAAGTTTTCCAGATGTGTTTATTTTGGATAAAATTGCAAAAATCTGCGATAAAACTTTAAATGATATATTGCCAGAAGGACTGACCGTCATAAACAATAATAATGGAGAGTATTCTAATAATGCAGGTTATATAGTAAATCAGTATCTTTCAGAAAAACTTATCGAGCAGTATGAAGAAAGACTTAAAGAAAAAGATGAACAAATTGCTTTACTAAAAAGCCTTTTGGATAAAAAATAATATCAATTATTTAGTATAAATCCTCTTTCAGACTGAAGGAGGTTTTTTGTCAATAAAGATAAAAATTCTAAGAGATCACAAGATTTTTCAAAACCGCTTCGGATTTCAATTCCGTCTCAATCCATTCTTTTTCCGGGTTGCTTTGGGCTGTAATTCCGCCTCCTACAAATAAATGTACTGAATCTTTGTAAAGTTTAGAACAACGAAGATTCACAAAATACTGAACAGTTTTTTCAGTTTCAATTTTAATATAACCTGCGTACAATTCACGAGGGAATTTTTCAATTTTTTCAATTTTTTCCTTACAAAACTCTTTCGGGATTCCACAAACTGCCGGAGTAGGATGTAATTCCTGAATAATTTTATCTAAATCTTCTGCTTTTATATTTGCTTTAAAATCTGTTCTAAGGTGTTTTATATTTCCTGAAATATGATCATACGTTTCAGATTCTTCTATATTTTCAGAATAGTGATGTAAAATATTTCTAATATAATTAGAGACGGGTTTTTGTTCTTCAATTTCTTTTTCCGACCAATTTTCTGAAACAGGAAGTGTTCCGGCCAGACTCATCGTTTCAAATTCATAAGTCTTTTTATTGAATTTTCCTAAAACTTCTGAGAAAGCACCCATCCATGAATTCTCGCCATCATTAAAGATATATCTGAAAGCATTAGGATAAGATCGGCAAAGATTTTTAAAGCTTTTATTTAAGTCAATTTCATTAAAATCTGTGAAAATTTTTCTTCTTGAATAGACCATTTTGGGAAGTTGATTTTCATTGATAACTGAAATGACTTTATCCAGATTTTGTAAATATTCTTCCTTCGTTTCTACTGAAAATTGATTTTTATCTTCTGTTAAAGATTTGTTTGAAATTATTGTTTTATCACATATTTCCGGATTTATTTCGACAATATTTCCATTAAAATTAATTTGACTTAAACCATCAAAAGAATAAAAATGAATGTGATTTTCAGTTGAATTTTTGTCTGTTGAATATAATTTTTCGTCGAACGGAAATTTGAAGTAAATCATTGAATATTGCTTTTTTAAATCAAAGTTTAGAAATGATATATGAAATTCCTACATTGATTTTCCTTTCTGCAAAGGTATTATTAGTCTTAAAAATCTCAAAATCAAAATCATTGTTTTTTAACGAAATATTCTTTATTTCGTATTGTTGGTATTCCGCAAAAACCAGAAAGCGTTTTGAAATTCTGTATTGAAGTCCAACTGAAAATCCGATATTGGTTTGTGTACTTTTAAAATCACCCAGTTTGTTCAAAACATTATTTTCAGGAACCAGAAACTGCATTTTGTAAGTTGTATGATTTGCTAAAATTCCGGCAAAAGGACGAATATTTTTCCATTCGTAATATAATTTTAGCTGCAATACGTATTCGAAATGTTTATTGTTAAATCGCTGAAAGAGTAGTGGTTGGGCATCTTTCGAAAAATAAAATCCGTCAAGATAGGTTTCTTCTTTATTGGCATCCAAATCAAATGTCGAGTTCCAACGATAAATATTTGCCGAAAACATCAATGAAAGTTGAGGTTTAATAATACTTTTTGAAATCCAGATCCCAAGATTTTCGCCGAGTTGAGATTTATTTGCTATGTCTTTTGCCCAAGAGCTATTTTTTAAACCGATTCCTGCTTCAATTCCGTATTCAAAAATCCTTCTCTTTGTTATTTCTTTGACCGGTTCGGAAAGAAGAGATTTATTTTTAATTTCAATCTCATTAATTTTGGGTTGAGAAATTATAATATCTTTTAAACTGAGCTTTATAGGTTTTTCCAAATAAACAGTATCGTAAACAATTACTTTTTCATACACATAAACGGTATCAACTTTTTTTCTCTTTTGTGCAAAAGAAAGATGTATTAAAATAATGGATAAAAGAAGAATTATTTTTCTTAAAAACATGGTTGTTTATTTATCTTTCTATGAATACAGTATCTCTTTTAATGATTTTTTTCACAATGATAACCTTTTCAGGAGCATCATTGATGGAGTCCTTAAGAATAATTTTTCGTGTATTTTTTCTTGTTTTTATGCTTTTTTCTTCTTCTATATTTTGTTTTTGAGAAACTATTTTTGCATTATTATTTGTTTGATCTGAACGGGAATCAGAAGAAATATTTTGTAAGTCCGAATCTAATGCTTCTTTATTTTCATGAGTCTGATTTCCAGATGTTTTATCCTCATTATTCCCAATTGATTCAGTAGAATTTTTTGATGAATTTATTGTTGAAAAAGATTTTTTGGGGTTTAATAAAAAAACAGATATTACAATAATGATTAAAAAAGTAATGCCAACAATTGCATTTTTTTTCCAGACTGGATTTGAGGTAGAAAAAGATGGATTACCAACCTTAATATCTGATGGGATTTCTAAATTTTTGCTTGGAGTAATGCTGAAATCTGAAAACTTACTTTGGAAAGTCTGTGCCCAAAGTAATCCGCCAAACCCGAAAATAACAAGAAGCTGTGCTGCTTTCTTTTTGGGTGTGTTTTGGTTGATAATATTGCTTAATAAATAATTCTGAATCGCTTTTTTGGCTCTCAAAAGATGAGATTTGGAAGTATTTACCGTTATTCCCAGTAAATTTGAAATTTCGGCGTGTGAATGATTTTCAATAAAATATAAATTGAAAACAGATTTATGATGGGGAGGAAGGCTGTCTATAGACGACAACAATTCTTCATTCGTAAAATCATAAATGAAGACATTTTTTTCTTCGAAAGTTTGATGTTCCATTTCTGAAAAAGTATCTGGAATTTCGGATGATTCTGTAGTAACAAAAATATCTTTGCTGTTGCTTCGAATATGCTGTAAGGCATTATTCACAACAATTTTCTTTAGCCATGCAAAAAGTGCCTTTTCATCATTCAGCTGATGATTTTTCTGTATTGCCGTAATGAAACTGTCCTGCACAATGTCTTCTGCCGTATAAATATCCTGTATATATCTACGGCAAATCCCCAAGAGTTTTGGGGATAAACCTGAATAAATTTTGTTCCAGTCCGGTTTTATTTTAGACATAGCTTTAGTTTTCTACAACATAGATTGCATTGAAAGTTGCCGTATAGTTTGCAAGTCCGTTTTGTGTACCGTTTATACTTTGTGTTTCCACACCATTTACAAATACTTTTCCGGTATAGGCATTGCTCGGAGTACTGTATTTTATCATATATATATTATTGTTTAAGGCAAATAAATCCTGAATATAAGATAATGACGAGAAACTTGCATTGTTTATGCTGCTATTTTTAAAATATTCACTTCCTTGACTATAATAAGTAGTATACAGGTCATTAGTGTATTTGTCTGACGCAATTTTTCCGTAGAACGGAAGACTTAGGGTATAATCTCCGATAAGAGTTTCTGCGTTTGAAGAAATATTTTTAGAATAATATTTAGAATTTCTTTGATAAAGAATATGCAATCCGTTATTGTTTTTAGCAAAATTGAATACATAATCAGGATGATTTAATGAATTGAAAACTGTGTTTTTGAAGTAACCTCTGTCTGTGTTTTGATTATTATCTACCACTAATGAAGAAACATACACATCTGAACCATTAATTGTGATGCCTTCAGCAGATGATATGTACTGACTCTTATAAAGTACAGTCTTAGCACCGTTTTTCCAATAACAAAGTTCATATCTTTCCATTGGGCTTGCAGGGACCAGATTTTCTACATAACCTGCGAAATAAATATCTCCATTATTTACTGCGAAGCCTGTAATATCGTTTTGAGCGGAATTGGGAATATTTAAATATTGCTTAATTTCTGTCTTTACATTGCTTTTCCAAAAATAGTGGATCGATTTGTATGATGTAGGAGTGGTACCCATGCTTCCTGTTACATATACAATGTTGTTTTCAGACTTGATTTCTAAAGGCAGTAAATCATCCCCACCTATAAGATCTGTTTTAATGTTATTTTTCCAATAGCAGGCTTTGCTGTTTTCTCTTCCTGCAATATAGACATCGTAAGATTGTGCAACCGTTTTTTCTATATCTTCATTAATTCCGTTCTCATTACTGCAAGAATTTAAAAATGATAAAATGCACACCAAAAAAGGTAAAAGTAGATTTTTCATAAAGAATTATTTTTTAAGTTTCTATTAATAAGATGCGAAATTTTAAAAAGGTTGCAGTCATGATACAAAAAAAGCTCAAAATTATTTTTGAGCTCTGTATTTTATCTGATTAATCCTATTTATTAATAATATTATTCGTCATCGTTGTATGATTGATAAGCTGACCTTTTTCATCACGAATTTCGATTTCGGAAACATGCATTGTTTTTCCTTTTCTGATGAATCTTGCGACTGCAGTAACAATTCCATCTTTTTTGCTTCGTAAATGATTAGAGTTGATATTAGTTCCTACACCAAAATACTTTTCGCCGTCAATGAAAATATTAGACAGGCTCGAACCCATTGTTTCTGCTAAGACACAACTTGCACCGCCGTGCATAATTCCGAAAGGCTGGTGGATTTTTGGTGAAACAGGCATTGTTGCCGTTAAGGTTTCATTTTCGAGATCGATGTCTGTGAATTTTATATCAAGGGTTTTTGCAAATGTTTCTTCACCCCAATTGTTGATGAATTCTAATATCTGTTCTTTGGTTTTATCTTTCGTGTACATATTTATATAAGTAATGAGAAATTGGTAATAAGTAATCTGAGTTATTTTTAACTTTTAACTTCTGAATCTGTTCCCATAATATTCGGGTTCCAGTTGGCAGGAATTTTAGGCGTAATATCATTTTTAATATAATAATCCTGAATTTCTTCCATGATTTCTGAAAAAGGAACTGAAGCAATTCTTTCATAAGGAATAGTATATCCTAAATAAACGATATTCCTTTTGAAGTCTCCTGCTGCCAAAACGATAGGAACTTTTGCCGCCAACGCCATATGATAGAATCCTTTTCTCCATTTTGGAACCCAGGCTCTTGTACCTTCCGGCGTGATTACCAAACTGAAATCGTCTTTTTCAAATTGTTTTGCCACAAAATTTACAAGATCATTTTTCTGACTTCTATCAATTCCTATTCCGCCCAAACCTCTCACGACGCTTCCGTACCAGGCTTTAGTATGAGCATCTTTAATGATAATTTTTAACGGCTTTTGTAATGACCAGTAGGCAAGATTTCCCAGAATATATTCCATATTATGAGTATGGGGTGCTACAACCAGAATACATCTGTTCAGGGTGTTTACATCGCCTTGTAAGACGACCTTCCAGCCCAGTAATTTCAATAGTAATTTGCCAATCAGTTTTCTCATAAAATTTGAATTAAAAACAAAAAAGTATAACCAAAGTGGTTATACTCTACAAATATATTGAAATATTATCGCTCTTAAAATAAACTGCTGATTAAATCAACAATCTTCATTACAATTTCTAATGCTAACTGTACCATAATTGTTTATTATTTATTGAGTGTTTGGTTATAATTTTTAGTTACACAAATATAAAGTTTTTTATTGATATGCAAGCTAAATATTTGCGTTTTTTTTGATTCTCTGAGAGAAGAAGAGTGTGAATTTCAAACGGTTGGGTTATCCATTCACACCTTCAGCCACTCTCTGAAGTTAATTATTTAGTTTGTATAGAAATTGAGTTTTTATCTTCATCAACTTTAATGTCCAGTTTGCCGCCTTTCATTTTCTTGATGTTGTTTTTCATCGAATCAATTACTTTGTCTGCCTGATTGCTCGGTACTTTTTTACCGTTTACAATAATGCTGTCGCTGTCTTCATCGTCTGAATTATATTCAATGGTAGAACCGTTTACCGTGATTTTATTTTTCTCAATTTTAATGTTTCCGTACTCATCTCTTTCCTGATCATTATCATCGACACCGTCTGCATTAAGATCTCCGTCAAAACTAATCTGATCTTGTTTCGCAGGAATTACAACTGTTTTAGTTGGAACTACCAATTCATAATTAACATTATAATTTCTGAAACGCTGATCGTAAGGATATTTTACGAAATTCGGAAGAATAATTCTGTTGTTTACAATTTCTACCGGAACATTCATATTCAATGGAAGATTATATCCTTTTGCTTCTTTTTTAATGATTAGATAAGGCATTTTAACATTCGCTTTTCTCGTTACTTCTACATAAGGTCTGTCTTCTTTGTATACAGAAACTTTATCTGAGTAAAGATCATTGTCGTATGCTGTATAGTTTTGAGGAATGCTCACCTGTTTCATATCAACATAAATGCTGTCTGACTGTGTGTTGATCGCAACTTCTTCCGTATCTTCTTTGTGACCTTTCAGGAATGCTTCTCTTTTCGCCATGCTCACTCCAAAATAAGAACCCAATCCAATTAAAATCAAGAATAAAGCTCCGATTACCCAACCAATATTTCTCAATTTAGTTTTTGGAGAGAAAATTTTAATACTCAGCAAACTGAAGATAATAGCCGGAATTAATGATCCTATAATCATGATTGCCGTTAAGATTTTATCTAAACCATTATCATCAAAGTAAAATTTAATTTCATTAGCTCCTGCAAAATCAGAATCCATTCCGAAAAGTCCGAACAATACGAATATTCCTACAATACTTCCGACTGCCATCATAACGAAAATTCCGCCGATGATATACTTAAAAACATTCCACACTCCGCTTCCTGCGTTGTTGATATAAGGTTTGTTCTCAGTGTAAATTTCTCCGACTCTCTGAGTAGATTCGTTGGCAAACTGTACCAATTTATTAGACTCACTTTTAAGATTGTCGAAGTTCATAGGCTTTCCCTTCATTTTCAGGAAATCTGCTGCTGTTTCAGCTTTTGGTAAAACAATCCATAAGATAGCATACAGCAAGATAATTACCCATGCACTTCCTGCTGCAGGAATCATTATCAAGAAAAGAATTACCCAGATGGCTCTCATTGCAGTAATATCCATTCCTATATAATGAGCTAAACCTGCGCAGACACCTGCAACTTTTTGTCTTTCAGGATCACGGAACAATTGTTTCTTGTCTGTATAATCAGTTCCTGAAAAAGCAGACTTTTTAGTGTTTTTTTCAGAATAATACGCTTCCTCCTGTTCTTCGATTTTTTCTGGAGATCCGATCTGTGCGATTACTTTTTCTACATCAGTATCGTTGATCACTTCACGTTTTGCCATGGTATCTCTGAAGATTTCTACCATTCTGATTTCTATGTCGTGCATTACCTCATCAGCTTCCGAAGCGTCCAATGAGCTTCTCAGTGCATTCAGATAATCGCTGAGCTTTATATATGCGTGTTCTTCTATTGTAAAAGAAAAACCTGCGAGTCCTATTGAGAGTGTCTTGTTCATAGCTTTGTTTTTTAATTTTGTTGAGTGATGTGGTTTACTGAGGCTGTCAGCTCATTCCATGTGTTTTGAAGTTCATCCAGGAAAAGTTTTCCTTTTTCTGTGATCTGGTAATATTTTCTGGGTGGCCCTCCTGTAGATTCTTCCCATCTGTAAGAGAGAAATTCTCCGTTTTTAAGTCTTGTAAGAAGAGGGTAGAGGGTTCCTTCCACTACATCCAGTTTTCCTTTTTTCAGTTCGTCAATAAGATCAGAAACATACATTTCGCGATTATTGATGAGACTTAGAATACAGAATTCCAGAATTCCTTTTCGCATTTGCGCTTTGGTATTTTCGGTATTCATCTTTGATAAGTTTTGTTAATTAGTTATATAATTTTCGAAGTTCGGAACCTAGCTAGTTGTACCTATTTCGATTTTACATTACAAAGATATGTAAATAAAATGGTATTATGCAATACAAAGTAGTGAAATTTTTAAAATAAATAATTTAAACAACTGATAATCAATTAAATAATTTTATTGTGAATTTTGAGAAAAATGAATTTGAGTGAAAAATAGTTGAAAAGTTGTTGGAATTTTTGATGTGATTGAGAAAAATATTCAGAAACAATTCAGATTACCCCCATTACTAATTGCTCATTATTCATTAATTATTTCATTGCTCATCTAGCCCCGATAGCAGCGGTTACCCCACAGCAGATGGGGTTCAGGTTGGCGCGAGGAGTATGAGCGTATAGCGGGAAACAGCTTCTTATCAGTGAATACTCTTTATTAATGATTGTTAATTTGCTTCAGATAATAAGGCC
>Ga0308171_1000499_pt1 | contig 82296 bp, 78 predicted proteins | sample PhyGR1_FD_202135 | JGI IMG/M metagenome (GOLD analysis project Ga0308171, IMG submission 202135) | Phyllosphere microbial communities from UC Gill Tract Community Farm, Albany, California, United States - DLSLSG.R1 | ecosystem: Host-associated > Plants > Phyllosphere > Unclassified | place: USA...
GCCCGCCCGGAAACACCATCGCACCGCCCAGAAAGGCCAGTGTCGCGCCACGCTCGACCATCAGGATTTCGGGATATGCTTCAAGGCCTGTGCCTTCGCGCATCAGGATCAGCGTGGCGGCGGGAATCGGATCGGGAATCATCGCATGGACAACGCACCAAAGGCGTTCGCGGGTGTCGGCGATGGAAGGGCACTGGCACCACCTTATTATGGCATTGGGCGGGCACAGCGTCGGGCTACTATGGTCGAACACGCGACGAAACTCAAGCCGCATGACAATCGGGCGCATGATCTCGGCCACCGATCGCCGCAGCGGTGTTGATGTGGCGATCTGCCGTCCCTGCTGCCGGCAAGCCCGATCGCGGAAGAACGCCGTCGGCGATCAGGGCGTTACGGCACCAACCCGTTCCAATGCGATCGATGCCTCTGGCCGTCAGCATGGTTTCCACCTTGTCGAACCGAACGCCGAGATGCCACGAGATCTCCATGTCCCATGCGACTGCGGCGGCGATGTGCTCGACGATTTTCCGATCCGCAGCCAGCATGCGGCCGCTGAGGGAGAAAGGCATCCCGAGACTGGGCGCGAGGTCGCGCACGACGACCGACTTGATGTTCAGCACCTCAGCGGCGTCCGCCTGACTGATCGAGGGACTGACCCAGGGAGCGATCGCGAAGTCGTCGATCAGATCGAAGGCCGCCAGATCGGCAGGTCGCACCCTGATCGTCATCGTGTTCGGCGCATCGCCAATCAGCCAGAAGGGCGTATCGCCGCGGAGCAGAGCGCCGAAGATCGACGCCCATGGCTTCGGTCGCCCCCCGATCCTTCTGGACGCCATCGAGAGCGAAACTGCATCTGCCGGCTCGAGGCTTCCGCAGCGTGCGTCGCGCAGCCTCGAAGCCATGTTCTCCAGGCTGTCCGCCGTCACGCTCGTCCGTCCCTTCAGCAGTTCGTATGTCGGGTCGGACACCCTTGCGAGCAGATGCTCGACGCACAACTGCTCCACCCCATAGAGGGGCAGGCGCAACCGACCGGTGCAGCTATTGAACGGCCGGGCCGTGCCGAAGATGGGCACGAGGCGATCGACGAACGAGGCGTCAAATCTGCCGCGGCGATGCGCGGTTCCCGGATCGACACGTCGGTATTGGGGGCCCGCCAGCCGCCGCAGCTCGTCCATCTGCGGATTTTCAAGACCGAGCGCCTTCTGGACCTGCTTGTATAGATAGTAAGGCCGATCCGCCGCGAAGGCGTGGACAGCATGCGAACGGAGGTCCGGAAGCGCGTCGGATACGAGAGCGATGAGATCGCCGGGCTCCTGGCTACGCACGGTGAGGCGTTGCAGTTGAGAGCGGAAGCCACGCAGCGCTTCGCGATCATCGCCGATCCGATCCGCCCGTTCGGCCGTCCACCGGCGAAAGGAGGTCGGCCAGGAGCGCAGCATCGCCGCACCCGTCGAAACGACGGCCGCGAGCATCCGGTCGTGGAGGCGGGGAATGGCGAGGCGATCGGTCGTCTGGACGGGTTGGTCCTGTGCCAGCCCTCCCGTGAGCAGGGCGAGCCGCACGAGCGTCCCCGCGGAGACGGCGCGCAGGGACTTCGGCAGGATCGCCCTAGCTTCCGCAAGGCCGTCGCCGGAGGGAGAGGACAGCGCGGCGAACAGCCGATAGTCGTCCGCCTTCTCGATCGACAGGGGCGGTGCCGTCGTCGGATCGATCTCCGTTCCGCAGTGCTCGCACGTCCCTATGCCCAGGGAATGGCGCCATCCGAGCGTCGATCGGCATTCGCCGCAGGTGTCGATCAGCTTCTCTAGGCTGACGGGGCAATAGGGGAGGAGCAGGCTCATCCAGTCGAGACGGTGGTATTCTGTCCGTCGCAGCGTCAGCGGCGAAATGCGACGTCGTTCTAGCTCGACGAAGGCGCGGGGCAGCACGAGCTGGCCGAAGCGGACGTCCATAGCATTCGGCGATCCCTCGGGCCGGATCGGAGCGCCGGCAACCGCGAGGAAGCGATGCGGATCGCACCGGGCCACATGAGCCAGACGTGACAGCTGTTCGGGATCGGCGATCTGGGCATGGCCGATGTGTTTGATTGGGACGCCGGCGGCGATCAGCACGGGTCTAGTCGCGAACAGCACGTGCGCGCGGACACCCCGTGCGATCGCACCTGGAATGCTCTCGTCCTCGTGCATCCCGATGTCGAAGCGGAGTCGACGACGGCTGGCAGTTGCCTCAGACATTCTCCGGCACCGGCTGGGCGGCCTCGCGCACGACGGCGAAGGGGTCGTGGTCCACCCAGTCGACCTCCATCGCGAAGTCGCGCACCGCGTTGCTGAGGTCGTATGCCTCGAGCGTGATGGCGCCACGGGCCATCGCGGCGGGCAGTGCGACCTGGATGATCCGTGCGGCGCGTCCGATGTGCCCGCCGGACGCCTCGATCAGACCGGTCAGCACGTCCTCCTCGACGAGGCAGGTCCGCAGCGATGTGATCCGCCGCCGGGTGATCTCCCGATCGTAGGCGACGCAGAAGTCGTAGAACCGCTTGCGGTCGGCGGGTCTGGAGACGTCGAGCGGCTTCAGTTCGAGAGGCTGGAGGAGGCGGGCGGCGAACTGCTTGTTCAGCTTGAAGAACATCGGCGACGTTTCGTCGCCGATGAAGAAGAGCGGCACGATGCCGCGGTCAAGGAAGGCCTGGAGCTTCCTGGTGACGGCCATGGCGTCGTCCGTGAACAGGTCGCGCGGGTCGAGCGATCCGGACGCGACCGCCTCCGGGCGCGCCACGAGGCGCTGAATCTCGTCGACCACGATCAGCTCGACGCCCAGCCTGACGACCCACTCCTCGACCCGCTGCTCGAGCACCTTGACGTTGTCCGTGCCGCGACCGCGGATCTGCTTCGCCTCTTCGGACGTCGGGCGGATCGCATGGGTTCCCGGCATGTCCGAGAAGTCGTCGGCGAGCCGGTTCAGGATCTCCTGATACAGCATCTTCAGCGTCATGCGCGGATCGATGGTGACGTGGACGACGCGGTAGGGGTTCTCGGGCAGGCCGGCGGCCGCCGCGTCGGCGGCGATCTCCCTGACGAGCTGCTCCGCGATCGCGCTCTTACCCGCCTGGCTGAACTGGCTGAGCCGACGTCCGGTGAGCGGCGCCCGACCGGACCTTCGCCGACCGGCGCTGACCCGCATGTAGGTCCGGATCTCGTTGAGGATCGCCCGCTGCCGGTCATTGTCGATCCAGATCTCCTCGACGGCGTTCTGCGCACGTTCGCCTCGAGCCAGCGCCTCAAGGTCGTTCGGATCGGGCTTGGCGCGGCCGGTTATGCGCCGGGGCCTTCTGAATTCGGTCATGCTCACTCGTCCTCCTCGTCGTCTTCGGCGGTGGCGTCCTTGAAGTTCCAAGAAGGGCGGACGACGGCATCTGCGTCGCCGAGGTCTTCGGAGACCTTCCTGGAAGGGTCGGACCTGCGATCGTCGGCACCATCCGGGGTGTCGAACGCGGGAGCGGGGTCGCGCTTCTGCGGAGGAGGCATGGGCAGATCCTCCCGGCCGGCACCATCGATGTGGGTGCGAATGCCGAGTTCCGGCACCGTCGCGCAGTCGAAATTGAGTCCTCGCCTGCCCGAAAGGCGGCGCTCCTCGGCCTCCAGCAGTTCGACGTCCGCCGCGCGCTCTCGGAAGGACTTGCCGGTCAGCGTTCGCTGGCGTTCGTTCAGGAACTTGGCCCGTTCGCGCTGGGCGTTCCGTTTGGTCCGGCCGCCAGCCGACCGCAGCGCCTTCTGGTAGATTTGATGCTCCCAGCGGGTGAGGCCGCCGGTGTAGCCCGGATCAGTCGACCACATGCGAAAGTATTCGCGGTTCTCTTCGTCGTAGACCTCGATGAAATCTATGTCGTCGTCCCAGACGCGGATCGACACGAGAATCTTCGCGGTGCCGGTCAGGCGCTCACCGAACGGGACGTTGCGGTGGTTGGAGCTGAGCGCCTTGCCTACTCCATCACGGTTAAAGCGATAGTGGACGTTATCATAGGTCAGGCCGTTCGTCGTCAGCACCATTTTCTTCGTCGGAGTGCTTGCAAACGTGCGCGCGACCTCGTTCGGATCGGTTAGCTTGACCGCTCCGCTCGCTATGAATGCACGCATGATGTCGTTCGGAGAACGATTGCCTAGCGAAGTCTTCTGAGTGCGGTTCCAATGCTTGCGGCACTGCTCAACCATATCGATGTATTGCGTCCGGCTAGACTCCGCGTGCGCTAGTGGATCGTAGCCGATCTCGTATTTGATCCGTGGACCGAGGATGCGGCCCCTGACTTTGCTTAGGCTCTGCTTAACATACTTATTATAGTTCTCTAGCTTACTCTTGCCGTCACTATGGTAGGCCTCAAGCAGCTCTGCGGTCGAAAAGAGCTTGATGGCACCGGGAACCATACGCGGCGAGAGCATCGTGCGGTCGCGGTCATACACGACGTCGGACGGCAGGGAGTAGAACAGCGCCGCTTCAGGATCGGCGGCGATCTCGTCCTCCGTCATCGGCGGCGGAAGCATGACGTTCCGTAGCGCCGCCATGCCCATCTGGGGCCGGAATGCGCCGGCGAACGTGGGATGCGGAAAGACGAACTGGCTGAATGCGCACATCGCGATCACCGACCTCATCTTCGCCGCCGGTATCCGCATTTCCTCGGAATAGTGGACGGCGTGCTCCCACTCGACCCCATCCATGTAGATGCGCTCGAAGGGCGTGGAAGCTTCCACGGGCTCGTCGCTGGGCGAGAACAGCCTATCGGCAGCCGGTGTGCCGTAGCGCGAGGCGTGGGTGGATCGGCAGTGAAGGCTGTTGATGCGCCGACGCATGGTTTCCGCGCAGGGCGGTTCGTCCGCCATGAACGGAATGCCCATCTCCTTGAGTTCGTCCCACTCGGCGACCATCAGCGCGGTCGCGTCCTCCTTGTGAGCGAGACGGCCGTTAAGGGAGCTTGGTCGCCAATACCGTATGGCCCATTTGTGAACGAGGCGATCCTCCACGTCGGATAGCTGGCTCTGTCCCTTCTCGCGTCCGGCCGTGCTGACGAGCGCTCCGATGCGACCACCCGCGAGCTTCAATGTGCGCATCCAGCGTAACAGCGATCGAGGGCTAGGCTTCCGTCCACCGAAGTCGTTCTTCGCGATGAATGCCTTCACCGACTCTTCGGTTTTCTTGATAGCGGCGCCGAGGGTCGCATCGGCCCAGTCGAAGCGCCATCCGGACAGCGGATCGATTGCGATGCAGGCCGGACGATCCAGACCGAGCAGATCCTCCCGGCGCGGGCCTACGTTGTCACCGAAGTCGGGATCGACCACCCGGCCGGCGCGAAACTGCTCGATCATCCATACTACTGTGGGCATGCCGAGCCCGCCGCCGCGCCCCACAGGCACGAGGACGTTCTCTTGATCGCCATCGACATATCGGAAGCGCAGAATGCCGTCGCCGAGCTCCTCCTCAAACCGCATGCGGCGACCGCCGTATTTCAGGACGTGACCGACCGGCAGGAAGAACGGTATCTTCATCGCGGCGCTCCTTCGGCGGCGACGTGATCGTTCAGGAAGGCTCGAAGCCGTCCCTTTGCTGCGACCGGTGGGACCGTGACCGGGACGTCGGGCATCGGCGGGGCGGATAGCGGCATCGAGATGTGTCGGCGGTGCATCATGGCCCGTGCTACGGCGAGTGCCTCGCGACGATGGCCGCCGATCGTCTCGACGACTTCGTCGAGGCGAGCGACGCCGCCGCGTAATTCGACGAGGTTGCGGACCATCTTCACCTGATCAGCTTCGAAGTCGGTCCGCCGGTCGTCGAAGATGTCCTTCACGATCCGCCGAAGCCGCCGGGTCGGCAGGCCGCCAGCTACCCTGCGTTGCAGTGACGCGCCCTTGGCCTCAAGAAACTTTTGCGCAAAGTCGAGGCGTTCGGACAGTTCGCTATCATCGAAATAGTCGGTGCTGGCCTTATCCTCGCCGAAGACGATTTCCCCGTCCTGCGTCTCGATGGCGAAGTCGAGGGTCATCGATTGGATCCGGCCCCCAAGGGAGCGCCATTCGATCCTGATCGGCTGATACTGGAGATCGACAATCGACGGGTCGATCTCGTGCAAGCGGAAGCCATAGGTCTCGTGCGGACCTTCGAAATACTGATCGCGGCCAGCCTTCTCGCTGTGGGCGGCCGTCATCGACTGGAACGCAGCGTAGCAGAAATTGATTCGTACCGCGCCGAGGCCGGGAGCCGCGACGATGCGCGGGTTTTGTCGCTCGGGCGCTTCCCACGCCGGAGAGGTGTGATCACGGATCTGCCGCTGACGGCTGGGGGACCAGGCCGGCGACCGCTCGGGGCGATAGGGCAGACAGTCGAGCGGATGTCGGAGCCTCACCGCGCACGGTGCGATCGAATCGTGTTCGGCGTTGGTGCTGATCGGCATGAATGCTCCGCTTCCTGCCATGAAAGGAAGGGCGCACACGATGTGCGCCCCGTTGACGCGATGGTGCAGCGTCAGTCGTCGCGATCCTCGACCGGCGAGACTTCCGTTTGCGCGCGGCGATCCAGCAGGCGGATGTACTGGGTACCGGTCATGAGCAGGCCGCGACGGCGCAGCGCGACGATCTCCCGAAGTCGCCAGAAATTTGTACGGCGCTTCTCTGCCGAGTTGTGATCTGCTTCGAAGGGATAAGGGCGGGAGGGCACCGTCGCTCTCGCAGCCGGTACGGGTTTCGGCTCGGCCAGGATGGTCACGTGACCGCACGCGATGGCCTTGATGAATCTCGCACGCTCGACGCGCAGCGTCCTTATGGATGAGGCACCGTCGTGCAGCGGGATCTCGGCAAGCGTGATGGGGAGGAGAGACGACGTCGGGACGCCGATGCTGAAGAACTTACCATCCGAGTAGCCGAAAGATCCATTGGTGGGGACGGTGTCGGTGATGATGTCGTCGGCGCTCATTCTGGTTCCTTCCGGGCTGGGCGCGGGTCATCGTTCCGGCAGATGCGCAATACTGCCGGTGTCGTCAGGGTCACGTTGTCTGGCTGTTCCGGACGGTCAGTCCGGAGGGTCGGGCGACGATGGGCGGGGCTGTGTCCCGCGGTTGCGCATCCGCCTCCAGCGCCGCAGCGTATGAGCGGAGTCGTGCGGTCCGTGCAGGGCTACGAGATCGGGAGTCCAATGGCGATGGAGCCAGATTTCCATGCATTTGGTGCCCAAAGGGATATCCGCCGCGTCGAGCATGTCGCACTGAAGCGAGATGCGAGCCGCCTCGACATCGAGAGGATGGCACTTGGATCGATCTTCGCGCCCGGCCATTGGCATCACCTTGGCATGACCTGAGCGGGTCAGGTCGATCCAGTGCGAGAAGGGCGGCAGTCGCAGGTCGCCGGTGGCACCTTCTTCCACCAGATAGATTACATTGGTGCGGAGGTGCGCCATCATGAGCCGGCCATCGACATGGGCGAGCACCCGGTGAAGCTCGTCGTACAGACGGACCAGGCGTCCGGCCGCCGGAACAGCAGGAACCTCGGCTTCCAACGGTGCATTCGGAGAGAATCTGACCGTCATCCTAGCGATCTCGTACCCGGAAACGGGCCGCGCCGGCTCGCCGGGAGAGGGTGTTGATGCAGCCGGTTCACTCATGGTACGCGAGATCTATGCACGACTATGACCGAACGCAATACGAAATCGTGCAAAATAATAACCGAACATAGGTGGCTGGACCGTGGACGATATTGCACTCATAGATCGCATCTGGCCTGCCGGCATTCCGGTTGAGGAGCAGGCTTTTCTCGCGAGCCTGTCGCCGCACCAGCGAGAGCGATTGATGGAACGCCTGCGGGCGATTGAAGCCGCGACACGCGAGGGTGCGGATCTGAGCGCTATCGCTGAAGGGCTCTCGATGGGGCGCACCACCTTCTACGATCTGCGGCGGCGATGGACGTCCGAGCGCAGTCTGAGGGTAGTCGCCCCTTGGGGTACACGGACACGCCGGCCGAAATTCGGGCTCCCGGCCAAGAGAAGCGGCATCGCAGAGGGCGGAGAAGCTGAGGACGGCGATGGCGGCACGAAGCGACCATCGCTACCTACCGCCCGTCGTCTCGCACGCGAGCGGACCAGAGTTCTTGCCAGCCGTCCTTCCGTCCTGCGGGCGAACTTCGGTTGTAACTTCGCTCTGGACGTGTCGGGCGTCGACATCATCGTGAAAGGTGAACGGGGGCCATCGTGGCTGACGTGCGCGTTTCTGGTGGAGTGCGCTAGCGGTCTGATCCTCTCGGCGGGAGCGGGATCGGCCGACGCGTCACCGCCGTTGGCCAAGGTGGTGGGAGATGGGATAACCACAGCGGACCACCTCGGGTTCGACGCGAAGAAGCCATCCTTCAGCGTCGTGATGCCGGAACCGCAGGATGGGGAAATGTACCAGTGGCTTCAGAATCGGCTTCGACTATCCGAGATCTTGGGTGAGGACAGGCTCTCATTCAACGGACCGCGCCGCTTCGGTAACACTCTCCTAGAGGTGGTCGGCGATCGCATCGACAAACTGATGCTTAGGCCGCGGGCGGGCACCAGAAGCGGTGCGCCGACGGCGAAACAGGTCGCTAACACCCCCTCGCCAACGGCGGAGGAGATCGAAGTCCTTCTCGACGTGGCTGTAAGACGCCACAACCAGCCGATCGAGAAGCGCCTAAAACGGCTTGGCCTGATCGGGAACGGCGATCCCAAGCCCTTCATAGACCTACTCAATCGGGCGTTTCCTGTCGCCCCAAACCTATCTGATGAGCGTCGATAGGTCGTCGTAAAGAGCATGACGCATCGAACGCGAGAGACGCGATAGGGGAGCATCGTCGCTGATAACGATCAGTTTCGATCTGACGTGTTCCTCGGCGGCCCGCAGGTCTATCACGCCACCGCTTCCTCGACGCTCTTCCGGCGGCGTATGTATGGCGCGGGGTCTGAACCGCACGTCTCTCAAATCCTTTCCGAGGAGGTCTGTCGTGCGCGTTCCGCGCGGCATGGCCTTCAGATCACGTCCCGAACGAATCAGGCCGTGCCGATCCAGGCGCGCGAACAAGTCCGGCCAGCCTATGTCACCGTCCCTGTCGATTGAGATCGGAAGAGCAACCGCCTTGGCATCGCTTGCTGCCGTTTCGCCGATGCGCTTCAGGCCGTCCAGCAAAGCCGCCGCCGTTGACGTCGGAGTCCCACCTACCGGATCCAAGGCGAGTCCGATCACCGCCCGATGCTCGAGATCCAGCAGAAGGGTCGCGATCGGCATCGTGTCGGTGCCCTTCCACGGAACGCGCATGTCGACTACGCAATGTTCGATGGCGAGGCCTGCGCCCGCGGGCAGTCCCTGCAGCCGGTGACGTCTGGCGGCCGCCAGGGCCGCTCTCACGGTGGGACGACTCGGCATTGCCGCACCCATTGTTGCCGCATGCTGGTAGATTCGGTTCAGAACCCGTTCGAGGATGGGTTCGTCCGCCATGCCAGCTTCCGTTCCGCGGACGAGGGCCAGCTGAGCGTCGTCGAGCCCCTTCGGATGCCGATACCCACCTCTGCGGCGGATCGCTCCCGCCAAGGCCTCCGGTGCCTTCCGCTCGCTCCAGACGCGAACAAGTCTGTAGAATTGCGTGACGCCGATTCCCAGTTCGGCGGCATGCGCTTCGGCAGATCGTCGGCCCGGCTCTTTCAAAAAGTTCTCTACTACTTCGATCTTACGTGCGATCTCAGTCCGACGATCCGGATCCACGAGACTCAGGTCGGGCGACGGCACCATCTTTACTCCAGCAAGCCGAATTGGCTGCCGCCCTCCTCCAACATTGGACGCCCCGCCGGGGCGTCGGTCACGAACACGTGTCAGTCCTTCATCACACCACCTACCAACCGACCCAACCTCCGAGCAAAGTCCCCGGCGGAACGCTGATGTCGGTTCGATCGTGCGGTCGTTTCTCGGATGGCGAGACCTGCGAAGGCATTCGCGCGTTCCGCCTCGCCATTTTCCACTTAGGCGGGTGGCGGGGGCCAAGTCTGATGAAGCATCCTGTCCCGAATGCGGGGCCGAGTGCCGCCGAATTTCACGCCTGTGGCGCGACGGACTAACCCGTCATGGCCGCAGCAGGGCTACCTTCTGAAAAGCCAGTGCGGTCTCTGCAAGCCGGTCGCTATCGATCGAGTAGACGACATCGCGACCGTGCTTCTGGCTGCGTACTAGGCCCGCCGCCACGAGGGGCTGCAGATGATAGCTGACCAGGGTGCGCTGCATGCCTTCGTCTTCGGCGAGCGCCGTCGGACCACGCCCTGATGCTCCCGCCCGGACCAGCTGCCGGAACAGAGCGAGCCTCGTCGGATGACCAAGGGCGGCAAGGCCGAAGCAAAGAGATTTATCATCCATGCGCCAGATATATTTGGCGTTTTATAAAATGCAAACGAGGGTAGAAGGAAAAATGCGTCAAGAAATCTTGACGCTTTTTTGATCAGGCCTATCTTTCGGCGGCGGGTCCATACCACCCGCGGTAGGTGGAGATCGTCACGATGGTGATGCAGCAGATCGATCTGGTAGGGTCCAAAACGGCGTCCACGAAGCCGTGGCAGGACGTGATCAAGGCCCCCTTGAGCCGGTGGGACATCGATCCGCTGGAGGCGGACGCCGCTGACGACGAGGTGGTCGTGACGACCTGCCGCCGTCTCCTGCGCCTCTCCATCGCGGCGACCGAAGTGGGCGCGCGCTTCGCTCTGGACGGCATGGAGCATGATCCAGCGGCGTGGATGATGACTCCCCGCACGGTCTTCGATGACCGTTGCCCGATCGACGCGTGCCAGGATCTGGACGCCTTCAACCGCAACGTCGTCCTGCACGGTCTCGGTCTTGGTCTGGACGCCGAACCGACCTATGTCGACGATCTTCTCTCGGATGACGGGGCCATCGACATCGATGACGCCGAAGACCGGCGGATGGATGATGTGGTCGTCCCGTTCCCTTCGCTGCGAAAACCCAAGCTGCTGACCTGCTGGGTCGACGCCCAGCAGGACGGTGGGCGGCTCTTCGCCTTCTGCGCGCTCGTGACCGACCGTGAAGAGGATCTGGTGGAGCGCGTGATCGGTCGTTTCGGCATTCCGGCAGCGATGGCCGCCAGCTATCATGCCGGTTTCGATCAGACGACCTCGATGGCCACTGCCATGATCAGCCCCGCGATGGCGGACATGCTCTTGTTGGTAGCGCAGGATCCATCCTCCTCCCTGGCTACGGGGCTCGACGTGGTCGTGGAACAGCGGTACGCCGCGTGAGGGGGCCACGTGCCGACCTGATCGGCGTGCCGATCGAACCCGAAGTCATCGCGCGGGCGCTGGATCGTCACGATGACTATCGGGTCCTTCGCCGCATCAGACGAATGGACCGGCGCCCGACGCGGATCGACAGGAGCAATTCGCTGGTCGGAGTTGCCGTTGACGTCGAGACGACGGGGCTCGATCATTCAAGACACGAGGTGATCGAACTCGCCATCCAGAGATTCCGTCTCGATGCCCAGCATCGGATCGTCGAGACCGGACGTCCGCGGACGTGGCTGGAGCAGCCGTCCGAGCCGATCCCGCCGGGCATCACCAGGGTCACGGGTCTTACGGACGCCGATGTGGCCGGACGGGCGATAGCCGACGGAGAGGCCGGCTGCATGATCCTGACGGCCGATTTCGTCGTCAGCCACAATGCGGCGTTCGATCGACCCTTCCTCGAGAAACGGCTTCCGATGGCGGCCGGGCGCCCTTGGGCCTGTACCCTGGCCGACGTCGAATGGAGGGAACTGGGCTACGAGGGACGGACGCTGTCGGCGCTGCTCTCCAGGATGGGATGGTTCTACGACGCCCACCGCGCCGAGGTCGACGTAACCGCTCTGCTGCATCTCCTATCCCACCCGCTCGACGAGTTCGGCGGCACGGTCGCGGGACGCATGATCGGCAATGCGAACAAGCCAACGTGGATCGTCGACGCGCAGGACGCGCCCTTCTCCGCTCGAGAAGTGCTGAAGGAACGCGGCTACCGCTGGGATGCGGCACGGCGTGTCTGGTCGGCGCAGGTCGCCGACGACCTCGCAAGGGACGAGGCGGATTGGGCGTCGTTGATGCTGTATGGCGGTCGGCGGAAACCAGAGATGCGCAGGGTCACGTGGATCGAACGCTACGCAGCCGGTTCTTGATGGCCTCAAGCGGGCTGCTCCGAATGCAACAGGGCCTTCAGACGGGCTTTCCGCTGTTCCTCGCCATCCTGATCGGCCGTTCCGCGAGCGATGCTGAAACACGAGGCGTTGCTAGGCCAGGGTAGGCTCGATCAGATCCCATCGATTGCCATAGAGATCCTCGAATACCGCCACGACGCCGTACGGTTCATGCCGTGGCCCTTCAACAAAGCGGACGCCCCGTTGCATGTAGGCGAGGTGATCACGCGCAAAATCATCCGTCTCCAGAAACAGGAACACTCGACCGCCGCTGGCATCACGCTGCCGTTTGCCAACGGCTCGTGCCAGTAGCAGTCCGTTGACCGCACCTTGCGGCGCGACCACGACCCATCTCTTTCCGTTTCCGAGGTAGGTGTCTTCACGCACCTCGAAGCCCAGTTTGTCGACGAAGAACCGAAGTGCGGAGTCATATTCGTCGACAAGAAATGCAGTGAGGTTCAGGCGTTGAGGCATTCTATGACGCTGCCGCAATTCGGCGATTGCGACAACGCCCGCTCTCCTTTCGGACAGTGAGATAGGCGCGGTCGCACCGCCCCGGGCTTCGGAAGTGCGAGAGGTCTGCACGACGCCCAGTGATTCTGGAACCATCAGAATGGGTGTTGATATCAAATCGATCTAGGTAGAGTTATGGCGCATGCCTCGTTCACGCGCTCTCTCCCCCCATGCCCGAACGGTCCTGTCCGTTCTCCTTGATGCCGGCGGCCAGTGGTCGCATGGCTATGAATTGGTTCGGCTCGCCGGTGTGAAATCCGGCACGCTCTATCCGCTTCTGATCCGCCTTGAAGCACAGGGCTATCTCGAAGCGGAATGGCAGCCGCCGACCGAAGGCGGGCGGCCGCCACGGCATGCATATCGCCTGACGGCGAGCGGCGTGCAGCTCGCTCGTGCCAATCCCCCCGAACAAGCGATGGCTCCAGCGCCGCACCGCGGGCGGGCAACGATATGAGCATCGGTCTACGTCGCGGTGTTACGAACCTTTCCTGCCGTATCCTGCAAGCTGTCCTGCCTCCCGCATTGCAGCCGTGGGGGTGGGCGGTGCGGCATGAGGCAGCCAGCATTCAGGACGACACCAAGGCGCTCCTGTTCACCCTCGACAGCCTGAGTGGCCTCCTGCCAGGCGCGATCGCAGCACACTTGCTCCATCCCTTTGCCGAAGGATCGACAGCGATGAACCTTCTCGACGCCACGATGCGTCGTCCCCGCGCTCTCGGCGTCCTATGCGCAATCGGCGCAGGCTTGCTGGGGATCGTCTATATGGTGATCGCCGGCGCGCCACTGCGCTATCTCGGGATCAACATCGGTGCATTGGGGATCGGCCTTTCGATGCTGGGGATGCTCGGTCACGCCGCGTCGGCAGACCGGCGCTGGGCCGACGCCGCCATCGTCACGATGGCAGGCGCGTTGCTGGCGACGGCGCTGCTCGGTGCCGAGGTCGATGGCGCGGCGCGCTGGGTGAACCTTGCGGGTCTGGCGATCCAACCGAGCCTGATCCTGCTGCCGGTGGTGCTCGTCGCCTTCGCACGCACCCGCAGCGCGACCGCGACGACAGGCATCGTCATCGCCGCTGTCGCGATGGCGCTTCAGCCGGACAGGGCGATGGCCGGAATGCTCGCGCTGTGTGTCGCCATCCTCACCATTATCCGCCGGGATCGGCACACCGTCATCGCATTTGCAGCCGGCGTAGCCGGGTTCGCCGCAACGCTGATGCGTGCCGACACGCTTCCGGCCGCGTCCTATGTCGACCAGATCCTCTATTCCTCCTTCGACGTCCACGCGGGCGCTGGCCTCGCGGTATGGGGCGGGGCGGCCCTGATGCTTGTCCCGGGGTTCGTCGGTTTCAGCCGCGATCCTCACAATCGAGTGGTGTACGCCGCGTTCGGCGCAGCTTGGCTTGCCGCGATCGTCGCTGCGGCGCTCGGCAATTATCCGACCCCGGTCGTCGGCTACGGCGGCAGCGCGATCATCGGCTACGTGGTGAGCCTCTTCGCGCTGCCGAAGCTGACAGCCGTGCCTGCTCGGATGGGCGAGCGTACAGAAGATCTGGCGGATCGATCACCGTCTGACCCCGATCTCTTCGTCGCGCTGGCGTGATCTTCATGTCGAACCGCAGCAACAGGCTCCGCCGCGTGACCGCTTTCGCCGTGCGACGCCCCAACCGATACTGGCTGATCGCCGCACTGGTTGCGGCCCTGCTCTACTTTGGGTGGGGTCAGCTCACGCAGCGCCGCGGTAATCAGGTGGTGGCGTTCCGTCCCGCCGCCCAGAGCTGCGGCAGCGATGGGCCGCTTCGCTACTGCATCTACCGCGGCCAGCGCGGGACGAACGGCGATGTCCTCTATCATCTGCATGGCCGCAACCTCGACGAGCGCATCTGGAACGACGACACCTATCTCACCGCGATGGTACAGGCCGAATGGCAGCGCAGCACCGCGTTGCCGCCCATAGTCGTCGAACTGTCCTATGGCCCGACCTGGCTGCTGACCCCCAAGGGTGAGAAGGCCGACAGCGGCTTGCTGGATGACATGATGCGCCGCCTGCCCGCGATCGAGGCGAAGGCGGGTCGTCCGCGCCGTCGCCTTTTCATGGGGGAGTCGATGGGCGGCCTCAACGTCCTGATCGCGGGCCTGTCGCATCCGTCACGCTTCGCCAAGGTCGCGGCGCTTTGCCCCGGCGTCTACACGGTGTCACCCTTCGCATCATTCGCGGAAATACGCGCGACGGCGAAGCGGACGGGTGCCGATCCCAGGATGATCCTCGGGGTATGGATGCTGGCGCGGAAATACGCAGAGAACGATGCGGAATGGCAACGCATCTCACCGCTGGCCCTGATCGAGCGGGCCGGTTCGAACTACCCGGCGCTCTATCTCTCGAACGGCCTGTACGATGCCTATGGCAGTTTCGAGGGTTCGCAGAGACTGGTCGACCGGGCGCATGCGCGGGGGATCAATATGGAGTGGCACCCGCTCTATGGCGGACACTGTGCTATCGACGCCGCGTCGCTTAGCACCTTCCTTCTCTCGTAGGTCACCGGCAGTCTCGTATGGCGAGAAGTGGGACGAAGCCGTCGTTCCCAACTGTTCGGCCGAATGACGGCTTCCGTCCAAAGCAGACGCTCCAGCCAAGTGGTGGGTTTCTAAAAAACGCTAGAATCAAGGCTGCCGGTCCCGACGCCGCTGCTGTTGTAGATGAAGTCGTCATCTAGCGTATCGCCGAAATAGCGAACGCCCTCCGGGTCATCGCCACTGACTACGCGGTACGAGGTGGCGGACAATCCCAGGCGACGACGCAATTTTCGCGCAACTCGCTCGATCGCATCGACTTGGCGCTCCGTCGAGCTATCCCCTGAGCCGCTCGAAACCTCGATAAGATAGAAACCGTCCGTCGAGACCGTGATACGCCCCATGGCGACGAGCGCGCGCACGAGGGGATGTTGATTGCCACCAATCCAGAGCCAGCATTTGCCACACGGCAAGTCGCCGTCGCAATGTTTCCTAGATGCCTTCTTGTGGGCCTTGACAAACCACGCATCCAGCTTGGCGATACGGGCACGTGCTCGCTTCTCGGACATTGCGAAAAACGGCGCGAGATCGATCGCATATTCCGCGACCTTGCGCTGCATCTTCTCGTAATCCCGCAGCTCCCGCCAATCGGAGATGGTTTCGTACGCAAGGACGAACTCGTAATGATCGGCCGCGATGTCGCCGCGATCAACCTTCGTGAGGATGTCCCCGACGACCCACCTTGCCTGCTCCTGATTGGCTACGATGACGCCGAGTCCAGCCATGTCGGGATGATCGAGGTCTAGCCCGGGCAAATCGTCGGAGTGTGCGGGAGGTAGTCCGTCCGGGTCTCGCCACGCTCGCCCTTGGAGGGGCCAGCGCCACTCGCGCTCGTGCGACCAGTCGGGTCTGCCTTGGTGTCCGTCGAACGCGGCGTAGCGATACTGCTCGTGCCTCGGCAAGACGTCGTCCGGGAGCATTCGCGCGCCGTCTACCTCGACTTTTGCCGGAGGTGGTGTCCCTGTAAGACCATAAATGACGGGTCGAGCGCCGATTTGAAATAATGCTCGTTTCGGCAACACGATGGCGAACGGGCTGATCGCCTCTCCCCGCAGGTTCCGCGCAAGCGCTGTTTCGATGAATGCTGCGATCGGCATTTCCGTAAAGCAGACCGCCGGACGCGGCCCATATATCGTTCGCCCGGTGGTACGAAAGGACCACGTTGCCCATAGCCTGCCCTGACGGATCGCGTGCCGCTGGAGGAAGTGCGCCGAGAGCTTGTCATCGTCGTCACGCGAACCATAACCCCACCATTGCGGCGTCTGGGGTGCGTCGTCGTGGCCCAGATCAAGGTCGCGAAAAAAGTGAATCAGGCGATCAGAGAGGTCGTAGCGACGATTGTTGCGCATTCGTTCAGCCCTATGACGAAATGTTTGCTGGACGCAGGTCTCGTGTCGAATAAGCCACTCCGGCGGGCGCGACGTCCACGTCGCAACGCCGGAAATTATGGGAAAAATTCATCGAGCGCGATCATCGGATAGCTGATCCCGAACTTGTCTTCGAATGCCTGATCACGAAGGTCGAGTGCGCCGCGCCAATAGTGGATTTGTGAAGGGTCTACATCGTCACCGGGGGTCACTTCGAGAATGCCACGGGTTGCGAACGTAGTTTTGTCGAAAAATCCATATTGGATGGCGCCGCCAACGCCGGGAACGGTCGGGTCGTCGATTACTTCCTTGAGAATGCGCAGTAGATCTCTGGAGGTGGGGGACCGTCCAAGCGCGTCGACCTTTGTTCGCGCCGACGGTGCGCCGTTGCCGATGAACATATGAGATGGTTGATCTGAAAGGACTTCCGTGAGCGTATGTTCCTGTGTTGCGCCCTCCCCGGATTTAATAACCTTGGTCTTGCAGATGAAGGTACGATAATCGCCTTGGACAGGGCACAGGCCGGCAACCACCAGATCAACGAAGCCGGCGTCAAAAATCGCAGCAGTTAGCCGCAACGTGATAATCTTGTAGGCCTCAAAGATCAGGCCAGCGGTATCGGCGAAGCTGACGCCGTGCCAGCCCGGGACTGCCTGCAGTTCCCCAAGTATGCCCGAAAGAGATTCCTTCATAAACACCGATCCGGACCCACTCCCGGCGAAGCAGAACGCGACGTCGCCGTCTGCGATAACCGCCCCCCGGTTCGCTCCCTGATCCGCGCCCCTGATACTGTAGTACTCGCGACTGATTTTGATGGCGATATCTGCCCGAGCGCTGCCAAATGAGAGGCGACTGTCCGCCGCCATGTGCACAGTGACGTGCTCCCCAAAGCTCTACCAGTCATAACTGGAGTCCGGGGTTGGTATGGTGCCCCTCGGGGCGGTGTTGCACAACCCGCCTGGCAGCATCGGCGGGCGTCAGCCCGCCAACACCACTATGCGGCCGCACATGGTTGTAATCGTCGCGCCAGAGCCGCAGCACCGAGCGGGCATGGCCGAGCGACACGAACAGCGTCTCGTTGAGGCATTCGTCGCGCAGACGGCCATTGAAGCTCTCGACGTAGCCGTTCTGTTGCGGCTTGCCCGGCGCGATGTAGTGCCACTCGACAGGTCGCTCCTGCGTCCATCTCAGGATCGCCAGGCTGGTCAGCTCGGTGCCATTGTCGCTGACGATCATCAGCGGCGGCACGCCTCTGACGGCGATGATGGCGTCGAGCTCACGAGCGACACGCGCGCCTGACAGCGAGGTGTCGGCCACCAGCGCCAGGCATTCCCGCGTGAAGTCGTCGACCACCGCCAGGATGCGGATGCGCCGGCCGCTGATCAGCGTGTCGCTGAGGAAGTCGAGGCTCCACCGCTGGTTCGGACCCTGCGGCAGCGTCATCGGCGCTCGGGTGCCCATCGCTCGCTTGCGGCCACGCCGGCGCCTGACCCGCAGGTTCTCCTCGCGGTACAGCCGCAGCAGCTTCTTGTGGTTCATGACCAGACCCTCGCGGGCCAGCATGATCCCCAGCCGCCGGTAGCCGAAGCGGCGACGCTCGGCCGCGATCTCGCGCAGCCGCGACCGCAGGTCGCCATCATCACTGCGCCGGGGCGCGTAGCGCACCGACGTTCGATCTACGCCGAAGATGGTACACGCCCGACGCTCGCTGATGCCGAACAGCTGCCGCGCATGCTCGACAGCCTTCCGCTGAGCGGCGGGCTTCACCAGTTTTTTCCCGCCACCTCCTTCAGCACGGCATTGTCGAGCATGGCGTCGGCCAGCAGTCGTTTGAGCCGGCCGTTCTCCTCCTCCAGCACCTTCAGCTTGCGTGCCTGCGACACATCCATGCCGCCGTACTTCGCCTTCCACGCGTACAGCGTCGCGCTGCTGATCCCATGCTTGCGGCACACATCGGCGGTCTTCATCCCGCCCTCCTGCTCGCGCAGCACCGCAATGATCTGCTCCTCGCTGAACCTGGTCTTCTTCACGTCCGTCTCCTCACGAAGCCGGACTCTAGCTCAAACTGGCGGAGTTTCAGGGGAGCACGTCAACAGTGTTGTTATTTCGCCAGATTATGCAAAGTGTCATGTCGAACATTCTTTCACGTCTGAGCGGCAGATGTGGATTGTAATCGCACCGATCAGGATCGGCTCGATCTTGGCTTGACTATATGTACCTCGCCGATCGGTTTAGGAATCGGTTGAAGCTCAAGATAGAAGCGTCGTGATGGAAATGGTGGACCTCAGGTTACGATATCACCGGCCGGTGACCGAGATGAAGAGAACGACCGACTCTGATCGATAGCTACTCCACCCAATAACACCCAACTTCGGCGGGTCGTTATTTCGCTAGGCTTCCACTCCCCCCGGAGTCACCGAATACTCGGGCGCGACGGCTCCTGAATCTCTGGCCGGGCCTTTCGCACGTTGTCCAAAAGAGCTTCTCCCGCCTTCGTCAAAATGAAAGCGTTTTTCTCAGCAACGACAAACTCTTGCGTAACGAGAATTTTCAACACTCCGCCAAGCAGTAACTGATCCACTTTTGGGAACACCCGAAAGCACTCATTATTAAACCAATCAATGGAACGGCGACGCCCTTCCGCACTTTCCAGGCTACCGAGGACAAACAGGATCGCCTTTGGCATTGCCTGATCGATCAAGGCCTCGCCAGCCTCCCCGGGAAAATCGAACATGTAGACGCCTCCACTGCTAACGATGGTTCAATCGATGAACTCGGGTTGGGACCGTCGGCATTCGAGTCGACGATCCCAACGTCAGAACAGCTGATCAACGCCTGCCGCAACGACACCGCCGCCACCCGACAGTGAGGTCGACGCAGTTCGCCTGCATTCTTGGCAGCGACCCGCCACTTCGAAGCCTTATAGGCAGCTTTCGGCGTGAGCCGCCATAGGCAGCGCTGGATCGGAATGGCGTATTCTGGTCGTGTGTTGCCGGTCGTTCGTGGGACATTTCTGCCATTCACGGCTCGGCCGGCGAATGTCGGTTTCCGACAAGAGCCGACATTCGGGCGTTCGGCCGCGGGAATTGGTGGACAGCCCATAAGCTCAAGAGCATGACCGGGGTGCGGATAGGGGGTGGCGTTGAGCGAAGCGGATTTGCAACAGGCGCCGGCGATCGCGAATGAGCGCGTAGTGGAAGAGACACCGGAACAGGCGATCGAAGCGCTTGCGGCGGGCAAACTCACATCGTTTCGTGGCACCGTGGATCTTGAGACCGGTGATTATTTCGACGATGTCTATGCGCAGAATCGCAGCCTGACACAGCATGTTGCAGCTGACTATCACGGCCGCTTCCTGATCGAACTGATTCAGAATGGAAGCGATGCCCACGACAGCGAGCAGCGCGACGGTGAGGTCGAGGTCATTCTCGACCAACGCGAGGGGCAGTTCGGCACGCTTTATGTCGCCAATCGGGGACGGCCCTTCAGCCATGACAATCTGAAGGCGCTGACCCGAATCGCCATGTCGAACAAGCCGCCGGGGGAGGCGATCGGCAACAAGGGGCTGGGCTTTCGCAGCGTGAGCCACGTCTGCGACGCGCCGGAGGTTTACTCTCGGCGAGAGGAGGGCGGCCCGCTCCCTCGTTTTGATGGCTTCTGCTTCACGTTCGCGCGCCCGGATGCGTTCGAGGGATTGCTCGCCGATCCCCATCTCGCCGAACTCGCCAGAACCGCGCTGCCGATCTTCTTCCTTCCACAGGTCCTGAAGGATCAAAACGACACCGTCTGCGACTTCGCGCGCAAGGGCTTCGCATCCGTCATTCGGCTGCCGCTGCGCGACGCCGCCGCGCACGATGATGCGTTTGCGGAAATCCAGCAGCTCAACGACGATAGCGCGCCTCTGCTTTTGTTCCTGGCACACCTTAGCAAGTTGACCGCCCGGATCGTCGATCGAGACGGCGGTGAGGCGCACGGTAGGTCCCTGTCACGGACGGAAGCAGGCCTTCCCGGCGCCCCAGTGGCAGCGACGATCGTCACGCTCGAGAGCTCTCGCTGGTTGGTACTGCGAGCGGCGGTAGCGGAAGAGAAAATGCTGGAGGCGATCCGCCACGGCATCGAGACAACCCAGCTTCACGGATCCTGGGATAGCTGGTCGGGGACGGGCGAGGTTGCGCTTGCGCTCCGCCTGGACGCCGACATCACCGCGCCGCGCCTCTACACCTATCTCCCGATGGGGGAGGGCGCTGCCGCGCCGCTGCCGGCGCACCTTCATGGAAGCTTTTTTCCAACCTCTAACCGCAAAGCGCTGGATGCGAGTGTCGCGCTCAATCGGCTTTTGCTTGGTGAAGGTGCCGGGCTCGCCGCCCGAAGCCTGTTTTGGCTGACGACATTTCCGTTGGACGAGACCTACGCGCAGAACTGCTTGTTTCCAGCTGAAGAGCGCGGGCGCGTTGCGGTCGATCTGTTGACCTGGACCGATCCGGACAGCCTCGTGGTTGGCAAGGGCACGCCGCGCCTGGGTCTATCGCTTTTGGTCGCGCAGCAGATTGCCGAGTTGACCGAGGTTGAGTTCATTCAGTCGGGTGTGATCCCCTGCGTCGCTCCGACTGCCAAGGAGCCGCAGCGGATGGTCTGGCGCCACCCGAATGCCGCGCGAGCACGTTTCCCGGAGTCCGACACATTTTCGGTAGCGGCTGTGTCGCGACATTCAGCCGCAGCAGGCGTCGCGTTGATTTGGCCGGGCCTGCGTGCGTCGCGGATCTCGCGCCTTGTCGAGTTTCTCAAGGAGCACGCGCTGGGCACGTTCCGGGAGGCCATGAGCAATGGCGAGAAAGGCCGCATCGCGGCAAGTATCGCTGGCACTTTGAAGGCGCGCCCTCGTCCGGCCGTTGCACCATGGACCGCATTCTACCGGGATTTGCCGGCCTTCGTCGATCAGGCGGTCGCGCTGACTGGGCTTCCAATCATTCTTTGCGACGATGGCACGGTGCGCGCCGATGGCAAGGCGACCGATGCGGATGACGATGTGATCGAGACGCGGCCACGTCGTCGGCGAAAGCGGGGCGAGCCAATCGCACCCTCTCTGTTCTTTCCGCCTGCGCCTCGGCCCGCGGGAGAAGAGGGTGAGCCCGCAGAACTCCTAAGCGTACCGACCCAGCTAGAACGCTATTTCGCGTTCGCGTCGAACGCGCTTCCTTGGCATGGCGAGTTGCGAAAGACCCGGGAATATCTCGAGGCTGGCCTCGTTTCGGCTTACGACGGCGATGCGGTGCTCACCCGGATTGCGCAGGTCGTCCAGGCTGATCCGACGATCGAACAGGCGATTGCGGGCCTGCGATGGGCCTTTTCGATCTGGCGACGAACAGAAGAACTGGGTCGATCGATCACGATCGACAAGCGCTATCGCCTGCTCGTCCCGACGATAAACAACGACCTGATCGCGGCATCGGATGCGATTTTTTCCGAAACGTGGCCCGAGGATACGCTCGGACGCCGGCTCAGCGAGTTTCTGTCGAGTGCGCCGAACGATGTGCCGGACCTCATCACGTTCAAAGGGAAGCGCCTCGCGCCGACCGGGCACCGGGCGTTCAAGGGCACGCGCATCGGCCAATGGACGCGGTTCCTCTCCGCGCTCGGTGTGCGCCGCGGGCTGCAGAGCTTCGCGCGTGAAGGCATGGACACAGCCACCGCAGGCCAGATCAAAAGCTTTGAGTTTGCACGCAAGATCGGTCTGAGCGATGCGGCCATTGAAGAGTGGCGGCGCGACTTGAAGGTCCACAAGTCCCAAGCGCTGAACTTCTCCTATAACACGCAGCATCGGTTCTCGACCAAGATCTGGTGCCTGCCGGGGCAGAACGATCATCAGCGCTTTTCTCCGGAATGCCGCGAACTGTATGCTGGACTGGTCATCGAATGGGCCGCCGCCGTTCCAACGGATCAACTCGTCACAAACGTGCATCACACCTACTACACCTCGGATTCCCGAGAATGGTCGACGCCAGCTGGTGCCTTTCTGCGTAGCGCCGAGTGGATGCCTGCCGAGGAACCGTCGGCCGATGGCGGCCGCCGAGGGCATTACCGCCCTTCGGAAGTCTGGGTGTCGAACGGTATCGAGCGATACCCGTATTATCTGCGGCAACTGACCGCCCGGACGGCGCGAACGCTAGATCGTGCTCCACCCGAGGCGGCCCAAAGGCTGAAAAAATTTTCGCTTCTTAGGACCCTCAACCAGTCAGGCGCTCAATTCCCACAGCTCCGCTTTTTGGCCCAGCAATATGGGGCGGGAAGCGTCAGTCGGCACTATGAGCCGTTTTTGACGAACCTCTACAACACGACCTGGAAATCGGCGGCGGATCGCCACGCGGTCGAGCCCCAGTTTCCCGCCACGCCTGATCCAAAAATGCCGCTTCTCGTCCGAAAGGCAGGCGAGTTGATGGTCGTGGAGCCCGGTGCGACGGGGGCGCCGCCGGTATATGTGCGTGACACCGACGATGAGATCGCCGCAAGCCTGATCGGCCCTCTGGGCGGCGCCATGCTGGACGTGAAAGGCGCCGATCGAACAAGGATCGGCAATCTGCTGAGCGCGATTTATGGTCGCAAAGTCACCCGCCTATCCGCCCTGCAATATGATGTCCGTGTCGATGGCGCCGGCATTGAGACGCTCGAAGCTGACAGGACCGCCATCGACCTGTGCCCTTGGCTGCGGCCGATGCTCGCGATCGCGCTCGAAGGCGTACGCGGAACGGCTGCATCTCAGTTGCCAGCCGACCGGTCGCCGCTGCTCGCGGCACTTGCCAACGTGCGGGTGCAGCAGGCCGGACGCGTAGAGTTCGAGATCAACGGGACGAGTTTCCCGCATGCGACCGATAAGCCGGCCGTGAATTTTCGAAGGGCGGATGGAATCCCGATCGTCGTCATCCTGAACCAATCGGTCATTAACTGGGGTGCGCTTGATCGCTGTATTCCGGCAATCTGCGAGGCGATCGATCTCCCTGTGGTCGCGGCGGACATGCGGCTGCTGGCGAACAGCCTTGCCCAAGAGGGCGAAGCCATCGATCGCATGGATCTGGACCAGGAGGGTATCGACAGGCTCTGCCGCACGCTCTTGCTCGACGATGGCGCTGCTGCGTCCGCCCGAAACCTCATGGGTGAGCGGCTGGATCTACGTATGCCGTGGATCCGCGCCGCGTTCCACTATGCCGGGGGGCGGGCCGCCGTCGACAGACTTCATGCGCTGGAATTTGTCTACGGCTCGGACATGTCAGCCTTGATTTCCGAACTTGAGCCACTGGGTGAGGAAATCGGCCTTAATATCCCGGAGGTGATCGAGAATTGTCGTCGGGCGTTCGCAACTGATCAGTTCCAGGAACTGCAGGAGTTCAAATTCGCCCGCTTCAACGTTAGCCTCACCGAAACCGGCAGTGAGCCCGTCACTCACCCAGCACTCCACGCGACATTGCTTTCGCAGTTCATTGCCGGGCATGAAGCCGAGATCCTGCTCTCGCTACGTAACGGTGTCGCAGCAGAACTCACCGCTGGAAGCGCCGCGCCCAATTATGCTTCTCTGCGTGATGGCCTCCGCGCGCTGGTGCCCGATCCGGAATGGTTGACCGAGCACGTCGTCCTGCCGGATGACCTGCTCCTGAGCTTCATTAAGGCATGGCTGACCCGCGCAAAAGCGCCTGATCTCGGCTCGAATGATGCCGGCCTTTCGCCTGTCTTCGAGGTACGCGCAGCCAATCAGCGAGCGATTGCGCAATTCGCCACCACCGCGACGCCTTTGGTTAGAGCCTGGCATCTCGCCAAGGGCGTGGCTCTCCTCGAATCCTGGCGGGATGCCGGCTCTGCGGAGACCCATTTGCGCAACGCCCTGGACAAGGCGGGCGTAAGCGACTTCCGCCTTCTCAGCAGCGACGACATTCTGAAGTGGTGCGCGGACTTAAAGCTCTGGCCCAACGGAATGGTGGCATCGCTCGACCGCGAGACGTTGGGCATTCCCGAGTCCGAGATTGCCGCAGCTCGAGAGGCATCGAGGCGCGAAGCCGACGCTCGCGCAGCACAGGCCAGGTCGGTCCGCTTCAATGGCCGTGACGAGGATCCCCAGAATTGCGACTGGAGCGCGATATCGGCGGAAATCGGCGATAATCTCTCCCGTTCCGTCAAATCCGCCCGGCTTGGTACCATGGCCAGCCTTGCGGAGGTGAAGGCCCGGCAGCCCGGTCATCGAAATCCGCCGATTGTGCCTCGCAATTCGGATGCGCCGTCCCGGATGCCGCAGGAGAAGAAGGATATGATCGGCAGGCTCGGTGAGCTTGTCGTTTATCACTGGCTGAAGGATCGCTTGCGCACGCAGGACATCGATAAGGCATGGGTATCGAAGAATGCGACGCTGCAGATCGGCGCGATCGCGTCCGACAGCCTCGGCTACGATTTCGAGGTGGAGTATGATCGTAAGACCTGGCTGATCGAGGTCAAAGCGAGCCAAGGGGACAGCTGCCGGTTCGAAATGGGGGAGACCGAGGTCCGTGCGGCCCGCGAGGCGGCCAAGCCGCGTTCGAAAAAGCGCTACGTTGTCGCCTATGTTGCCGACCCGGCGACCCCGTCATCGACGCGCATCGACTTTCTGCCTAACCCGATGAGCGAGGAGGCCGACGGCGTTCTCGACCTCCTTGGGGAAGGTGTGCGCTTCGGCTTTAGGCGGCGCTGAGCGATGTTCACGGTCGAACCCGACGAGATCAAGGATTTTACGGGCGAGCAGCTCGTCGCCTTGCTGCGCCGCCTTCTCTATGCAGAAGCCCGAAAGGCCGGTGTCCCGCTTCGCGGTGTCGAAGTTCCGCTGCAGATCACCGTGGCCGATGGCGGCCAGGACGGCAGCATTAGCTGGAAAGGTGGCAACGCCTCCACCGATTATCTCCCAGGGCGCGACATCGTCTTCCAATGCAAGGCCAAAGACAGTGGCGACGCGCAATGGAAGCGAGAGGTCTGGACGAAGCCCACCCAACCGCCGCGCATCAAGGGCAAGGAACTGAGTGATGCCGTAAAGGGCGCACTCGAGCGCGGTGGAGCCTATATCGGGATCACCGCCAAAGCCCTTGTCAGTCCTAAGCCAGCCGATCGGGTCAAGGCGATCCGCGAGGGCATCGCCGTCGCCGGCGGTGATCCTGACCTGCTCTCCGCAATCGAGGTCTATGAAGGTAACAGGCTCGCCGCCTGGGCGAGCTCCCATCCCGCTGTTGCCGTCTGGGTCAAGCAGATCAACGCCAATATCGATCTCGCCGGCTTTTCGACGCTCGACCATTGGGGGAAACGCACTGGCATCGCTACGCCGGCATTCATCGACAGTCCTGAGCGGAAATTCTCTCTTGGGCCCAACGACGCCGACTCGATCGACTTCACGCAGCTCGCAGACCGGATCGCTGACGAGCTGGATCTCCCTCAAACCTGCGCGCGCATCTGGGGCGCCTCAGGCATCGGCAAGACCCGCGCGCTCTACCATGCGCTCAGCACCAGCACAGGCCTGCTTGGCGGTCTGACGGCGGCCAACTTTATATTTTGCGACTTCCTGGAGGTGGGCGACGACCTATGGAAGGTCGCGAACCAGATCGTGAAGGAACGCTCGGTCGCCGTATTGGTGGTGGATGGCTGCCCCCTTGCTGAAGCCCGCCGGCTCAACGACATCGCCCGCGCCGAGGACAGCGGATTGCGCATCATCACAGTCGGTGCCGATGGTGTCGATCACGACGACCATTGTGTTATGGTACGGCCGACGCAAGCCGATCGATCAACGATCCGCGGCATTCTGAAAGCCGGCTTGCCAAAAGCAAAAGGCGACGAGCTCGATTATCTTGCCGAGTTTTGCGACGGCTTCCCGCGGATCGCCGTGCTTGCAACCGAGACCTACGAGAAGACGGGCATCCGGAAATCCGCGGACGACGTGGCTCAGCAGATCCTCCTAGCGGCCGGAGCAGATCGCGAGACCGTGCGGGCACTTGAATGCCTCTCCCTTTTCGAACGGCTCTCGCCTGACGAAAATCCGGATGCTTTCGATGATGTCGCGGAGACGCTCGTCCACATGAAGGGCGAGCTGATGTACGAGAATCTCGTCATCGCTGCCGGACAGCATCTTGTCGCGCGCAATCAAGGGACGATGAGCGCGAAGCCTCGGCCGATCGCTGATTTTCTTGCGCTCCGACGGCTAGATTATCTCCGGCCGTCGACAATCATCGGTTTTCTTGGCAACGCGCAAACGCATCACCGAGACGCGATGCTGGCACGCTGGCGGTATCTCGCCCGTTCGCGGACGCTGAGCGATGTCATCCACCTGCTGCTGCGCGGCTCGTTCGCCGACGCGAATATCGTCAATCCCGAGATCGCCCCCTACCTTCCCGCGTTCGTCCATGTAGAGCCGGACCGGATGGGGGCCGCCCTTTATCGGGTCATTGGGCATCCATCGCTTGATGAAGTGGCGAGCATTACGGTAACCGACGAGCTCGTGGAGGCACTTCGCCTTCTTGCATCCCGCCAGAACAGCTTCGCGCCAGCAGCGCAAATGGTGCTGCGGCTCGCGGCCGTCGCCCCGAACGAAGGCTCGCTGCCGATCGTGATATTATTGCGGCAGCTTTTCCAGGTTGCCTTGGCTGGAACGCAGGCCGACGATCGCAGACGCCGCGCCGCGCTCGAGCAGGCTTTGGAAGAGGACGATCCCCGGATCCGCCGGGCGGGCGTTGTGGCGCTTAGCGCGATGATCCAGATTCATCTGTCGCGCCCCGACGATTTCGAGCAAATCGGAGCGGAGCCGTACCGGCCCGAATGGGCGCCGGACGACCACAGCACGGTCAACGCGTATTTCGATTGGGCGTTGCTCCGGTTACTCGATCTCTGGCGTAAAGATCCTGCGCTTCGCACCACGATCGAGGAGCAGGTCGCCTCCGATATGCGAAACCTCCTCGTGCCCGATCTTCTGCCCACGCTTCAGGCATTCATTGAGGACGTCGTCGCGGTGTCAGGGCACTGGTTCGGCGCGACAAATGGCATCGGGGACTGGCTCTATTTCGATCGGCCGGAAAAGCCGACGGAATTCTCCGTGGCCGTCCGCGCGCTCTTCGACACGACCCTACCGGGCGACCCGGTTGATCTGATGCGCCTCCACAGCCGGTTCTGGATGTCCGACCTTCGTGATCCAGACAAGCGTTACGCCGAGGATCACGCGGACCCGGATTATGAATATTCGGCTCGGCGCGTTCAATCGCTGACCTCGGAGATTGCTCAGGATCCTGACCTGCTGGGGCGTGCTGTGCGGGCCATGGCGAGCGAGGAAATGAACACTCCCCAGGTGTTTGCCCACGCCCTTGCAGCCGCAGTAGACGATCCGCTGGGCGTCTTTGAGCAGGCGGTGGCGGTTCTCGATGCCAGTGGGTCGCGGGCGGGAGCGAGCTTTGTCGGCTATCTTCTCGCAGCTCTCGATCGGAGGCTGCAAGATCAGCCGGAAGATGTCGCCGCGCTCGAGGCCATTGCCAGGGGGTCCGAGGTGCTGGCAGCGAACCCGGTCCATATCATGGCTTCGCTTCGGATCACCGACGAGCGGCTCGACGCGATTGCAGACGAGGTGCGGGAGGGTAAGGTCAGGCCCGGTCAGAGTGTCGTTCTGTCCCATGGCCGCGGTTTGGAGCAGGTTACGCCTGCGGCGCTGGGCCGCTTCATCGACGCACTGGTCGATCGTGCAGACGATGGCGGTGCGTGGGCAGCACTCGAGATTCTGTCGATGGTGACTCACGGCCAGAAGGCCATCACCGACGAGATTGGCGAACTTGTGAAGCGCGTCATCCTCTCGCCGTCGATTGCTGATGGGGACGACGACGGGTATGCCTCTAGCGCCGACTATAATTACGATCGCATGCTAAAGCTGCTCGACGCTTCTGGCGCGATCGACAGCGATTTCGGTCTGGCCTTTGCGGAGCAGGTTGTTGATGCGTGCCGCACGTCTGGCTCACGTCGGGGTGGTCGCTCAGATCCGATGCGCGTGGGCTTGGCAGTTGTCGTGAGGCGCGCGCCTGCTGAAGTCTGGTCGGTCTTTGCCAGCTTCTATGAAATCGCCACGCGAGTGGAGCGTGAGCGGTTGGCCGATGTGACGTCGGCAACGAAGCGCTTTGCCTACGACGTCTCGCGGACCGGGCCGGGTGCCCTCTTCGATGTTCCGTTGAAGATGATGCTCAACTGGGTCGCGGGTGATCCGGATAGCAGGATCGCATTCTTGGTCTCGTTCTTCCCAATCCTCGAGGAGGAGCAAGGTGCCTTTAGCTGGCATCCGGCGCTCCGGACGCTCGCCAAGCGCTACGGCCGTTCAAAGCGGTTCCGGGACGCGCTGCGCTTTCGCATTTACCCAAGCTCATGGGGAGGGTCGCTCAACCCGCATTTGACGAGCTTCACCGCGCCGCTTGCCACATGGGCCGAAGACCGAATCCTTGGTGATTGGGCGAGCACGATGCTCGACAACGTTACCCAGTCGTTGGAACGCGACTTTTGTGGGCGCTGACCTATGAATTCCACGATGGATGTCGTGGCAACCAACATGAGCCAGCAACTCTTGCGGCTCATGATGAGTGCCCTCGACTTCCGCCATGCGCTCAGTGCAGCGACCTTCCTGCTTGAGGACTGCGACTGGTCAAGAGACTACCGAACCGAAGATCGTCGGCGGTTCCGCTGTTATGAAACGACGATGGTCGTCGCTTATGGCCGCCCGTTTGCTCAGGCGCGAGGGCATACGGTGCCTTTCAGCTGGAAGCTGATCAAGCCGGGCTTCGAGTTCGATGCGGGCGAGGAAGCGCTTCATGAGAAGCTGCTCGACTGCCGCAACAAGCTCTATGCCCACTCGGACGGAGATCATACATTGGTCGTCCCCGAGATCTGGAGAACTCGTCTGCCCGAAGGCGGGGAGCTCGACTTCCTAGCGATCGTCGGTGGCGAAAGCCTGATTTTCTCTGAGCGCGAGGTAGAGGCTATCCATAAGCTTCTGTGGAAGGTCCGGCATCACGTCGACAAGGCGGTTCAATCTCACCCCGCGCCGCGCGATCAAATCCCTGTCGTGATAGCGAACGTATTCGATAGGCAGGACTGACCAGTTGCATCGTAAGCGTGGTGTGGAGGCCACAGATTATGCGGCTTGCGCGATTGGCCGATCTGCCGACGGCATCCAGTTCCAGGGCATGAGTTCGTCCCATTGGCTGGCAGGCCAGTCGCCCGCGACCTTGGCGATGACGTCGGCGATGTAGGCGTGAGGGTCGATGCCGTTGGCCTTGCAGGTCTGGATGACGGTGTAGAGGGCAGCGGCCCGTTCGCCACCTGGGCGAGAGCCGGCGAACAGCCAGTTGCGCCTTCCCACGGCTATACCGCGCAGCGCACGTTCCGCGATATTGTTGTCGATCTCGAGGGAACCATCATCGAGAAAGCGCGACAGCGCCGGCCAGCGCTTGGTGCCATAGGCGATGGCCCGAGCCATGTCGGATTTGGGTGAAAGACGGCGCAAGGCTGCATCCAGAACCTCACGCAAGGTGTCGACCAGCGGCCGACTTTTCTCCTGTCGGGCTCGACATCGCACGTCGGGTGGTTGACCGCGTACCTCGGCCTCGACAGCGTAAAGCGTGCCGATCCGCTTGAGGATGTCGGTGGTCAGCGGCGTGGGCGACCGCTCGTGAAGGTCGAAGACCTTGCGCCGAAAGTGTGCCCAACACGCGACCTCGGTGACGCCGCTGCGGTAGAGCCCGTCATAGCCGGCATAGGCATCGGCCTGGAGGAAGCCGCGGAAGCCGGTGAGATGGGCCAGCGGGTGCGCCGCGGTGCGGTCGGGCGTGAAGCGATACCAGATCGCACGCGGTGTCGTCCCGCCGGATGCCCGGTCATCGACGGCGTAAACCCACAGCCGCCCGGTCGCGGTCTTGCCCCGGCCGGGGTCGAGTATCGGCACCGGCGTGTCGTCGGCATGGATCTTGTCGGCCTTGAGGACTTCGTCGCGGATGCGGCTGACGATGGGGTCGAGGAGCACCGCGGCCTGTCCGGTCCAGCCCGCCAGCGTCGAGCGGTCGATGTCGAGCCCTTGCGCTGCCATCATCTCTGCCTGGCGGCAGAGCGGCAGATGGTGGTCGAACTTGGAGACGACGATGTGCGCTAGCGTGGCGAAGGTCGCCTTGCCGCGCGCCACGGCGCTGACCGGTGTCGGTGCCTGGACGATCTTGTCACAGGACCGGCAGCTGTATTTGGGGCGGATGTTGCGCATGACGCGCCAGCGCACCGGCACGATGTCGAGCATCTCGTGCGCGTCCGCTCCAAGCGGACGCAGCGCGCCGCCACAGTCCGGGCAGGTGCAGGCACCCGACGCCGGCTCATGGACGACCTCCTCGCGCGGCAGATGTCCGGGCAGACTGCGGACGGGCACCGGCCGAACCGCCACGCCAGGGTCAACCATCTCAGGCCCCGGCGCATCGCGCTCGGTCTCGAGTTCTTCCAGCGCCAGTTCGAACTGCTCGATCTCGCGGCCAAGCTTCTCGGACGACGCGCCGAACTGCATCCGCCGCAGCCGGGCGATCTGCCCGCGCAGCGTATCGATGAGCAGGTCGCGGGCAGCCAGTGCGGCATTGGCCCGCGCAAGCGAAGCCTCCAGCGCGGCGATCCGCGCGGTGGCATCAGCAGGGGAAACAGGCGCTTCCGACACGCTGTCTTCATAGCAGATTGCAGGTCGGCGAGCGAGGGAAAGTGGCGCAAAACCGCCGTTTCATCCCGCCAGCGTCGGCGTGAACGTCCGCTCGGGGCGCCGCCAGTCGATGCCCTCCAGCAGCATCGACAATTGCGCCGGCGTCAGCGTCACCGTGCCAGTCGCCGTCACTGGCCAGACGAAGCGACCCCGGTCGAGGCGCTTGGAGAACAGGCACAGGCCCTGCCCATCGAACCACAGCAGCTTGACCAGATGCCCGCGCTTGCCCCGGAACGCGAACAGCGCACCCGAATGCGGGTTCTGCGCCAGCACCTGTTGCACCAGCACCGCCAGGCCATCGAACCCCTTGCGCATGTCGGTCACACCGCACGCCAGGAACACCCGCGTCGGCAGCGGCACCGGGTTCACCGCAGCACCGACAGCACCCGTGCAAGCGCGTCCGCATCCACGCCCGCGTCGACATTCACCCGTACGCCGCCCGGCAGTTCGATCTGGATCAGCCCCGATGAACATGGTGCCGGCTGTGGCGCTGGCACGACCGGTTCCGCCACCTGCACCTCGGCAAACACCGGCAACGTCGGCACCGCGCACGCCAGCTTGCCCTCCCGCAACTGCTTGCGCCACGTGTAGATCAGGCTGCTCGACACCTCGCGACGGGCGATAACGTCGCAGACCCGCATCCCCGGCCGGAACGCCTCGGCTAGGATCTCCAGCTTCTCCGCATCAGACCATCGCCGTCGACCCGACACCCGGCCAACCACCTCCATCCGACCAGTCATACGAGCACTCGTATGACTGGTCGTAGAACCTACAACTTCCCGCACCGCCTGCGCCCTCGTCAAAGGCCGCAAGCATCTCAGCCACAGGCCCTACCGCAAGGCGGCCTGCCGACCACGCTTACGGGTCAGGGCTACCGTGTTTCGGACCACGAACCAGGAGGGCTGCTCGAGAACGCCAGCTTCTATCAGCGCATCGATCTTTGCTTGGAAAAACGAGCGACATCGTCTCCATCCTCGGCAATCAACTGGCGGGTGATGAGATACGCACGAGCTTTTTCGGTCTGCATAGAGGTGGGCGGTCTCACTAGGGCTGCTGGTGGCCGTAAGCGCGCTCATTATCGGCTTTGCTGGTCTCCCTGGTCATTCGCGAACGATCGGCAAAAACCGTCGCCTGGGCGCCGACCGAGCGACTACTCTGCCGGTCGCGAACGTCTGCTCAGGTCAAAACCGGACGTTTGGGCTGCCATCGAGGGATGTCGTGATTTGGTCGAAAGCAGTCGATAGGACTTCCTCACTTGTAAACGGTCGCCGAAACCAAGTGCGGCTATGAAAAAATGTGTTTTGTGGGCGGCTGAGGTTTGCTTAACCCCGGTACCAAGTACCGTTTCTCGTGCCGGTCCGTCGGATACGGAAGTAGTCGGCTGTATGAGCGGATGAATGGAATGGCACAGAGATGCTGTGCTTTCGCAGATTTTTTAATCAAAATGGTAGGTACCACCCGCTTGCGCCGCGACGAAGCGATCAGGCGCGATGCGGGCATCGGCCAGAGCGCTCGCCAATTCGTGGACAGGTGCATCGCGCGCCTCGTCCGTGAGCTGGAACGTGCCCCAGTGGATGCCCAGGGCGCGCGTCGCACTAACGTCGGTGAAGATCCGCACCGCTTCGGCAGGATCGACGTGCTGTGGGGCCATGAACCAGCGTGGCTCATAGGCGCCGATCGGGATGATGGCGACATCGGGTGCTCCGAGACGCTCGCGCACCCGGCCGAAGATTCGCCCGTCGCCGTAGCCGGTGTCGCCTACGAACCAGATCGAACCGACGGGCGTGTCCAGACGATGCCCGCTCCAGAGCGTCATCCGCGTGTCGCTCGGCCAGCGGTTCGACCAGTGGTTGGCTGGTGTCAGTGTCGTCGAGATCCCGGCCCCGACATCCAGTCGGTCCCACCAGTCGCCGGTTATGCACTGGGCTCCGGGCACAGCGGCGCGCACGACGGCATCGTTGCCGAGCGGCATCGCCATGAGCGGATGATGAGCGGCGTGCAGCTGTCGTAGGGTATCGACATCGAGGTGATCGTAGTGGGCATGGCTCAGCAGCACGACATCGATAGGAGGTAGGCTTTCAAAGGCGATCCCCGGCACAGTGACGCGCTTCGGTCCGAAGCGACGGAACGGGCTGGCGCGTTCGGACCATACCGGATCGGTGAGCATGTTCATGCCCGCCGCTTGGATCAGCAGCGAAGCATGACCGACCATCGTGATGGTCAGTCCCTCGACCCGCATCCGTGGGATCGCCGGAGTGACCTGTACCATCGGTGGCCATTTCGCCGCGGTACCGGCGAGCTTCCAGCGCAGCATGGCGCGCAGTCCGCGATCCGTGCTTTCCTGGCCGGGGTTGAAGAAGCGGGTGCCATCGAAGTGATCGCTCGGCGGGTCGTCATGGTATCGGTTACGGGCCATGATCAGCCGACGCTCATCAGCTGCGAGGGATAGGCGGCCAGCAAGCTCGAAGCCTCGCCGACGGGAGCGGTCAGCCATCGCTCCTGATCCTCCGGGAGGAGGATCACCGGCATCGCCTTGGGGTGCTTGGGCGCGACGAGAGGATTCGGTTCGGTCGTGCAGAACGCGTAGACGCGGTCATGATCCTGATCGATCTTCCACAAGCCCGCGAAGCACGGTATCGCCTGGTCCTCGACCGTGAACCACCAGTTGACGTCACCCTTGTCGCGACGGTCGGCGGCGGTCTTGGGCTCTGAGAAACGGGTAAAGGGCACCAGGCAGCGATGCTCCGTTCGCATCAGCCAGGGCTTCCACATGCTGCTCTGCATGTTCCGCGCGTTGGTCCACCAGTCGTAGAGGTACGGCAGCTCACCCTCCCGGGCAGGACGCTTCCGGGGCTTCCGTGTCGGAAAGCCCCAGCGCATCGTGCTCAGCACTCGCCGCCCATCCTGGTGTCGGACCACGTAGCCGGGTTTGCCGGGTGCCGCGTAGTCCTTCTCAACCGCCAATACGTTCGTCGCGTCGTCGACGGCGGCGAGCGCATCGAAGTACGATCGCGGATCGACCTTCAAATTGTAGAGGTTGCACATGCCTGCATCTCGATCATGACCGGTAGCGCGAGACAAGCCTCTTCCAACTCGCTTCGTCCGGATAGGGTAGCGCCTCGCCGGTCGGAGGCTCCCGGCCCACGGTGATGCGCGGCCGCGTCGTCGTTCCATCGTCGTGACATCGAGCGCATCGTAAATGGCTTGGTACGGCGTCGAGCGCGTCGTCCCAACCGCGGCGATTGAACAGCCACCACAGGCATACGGCATCGAGTACACGACCATGATCGCAGCGCGGACACGACAGACGCAGCGTCCGCTTGTGAAGCGCGCACTGCTCGAGGGTGCGCAGACGCCGGCCAACGTGATCACAGCCCTGATCCCGCTCCCACGCCACATCGTTCGCGGCCTGCATCCCGTTTCGGTTCACCCGCATCGTCCTCGTAACGCCTTGACCTACCATCTACCTTTCTGGAACATAAAGCGAACAAACGAGTCGGAGCAACTATGTTCACCAACCACCAGCGCGATGAGCTGATCGCCCGCCTGCGCGAGGGTGCAGGGGTGTCGTACGCCGACGACAAGGCGGTCATGCCGTTCGAAATCGACGAGATGGATGCGCGTCTCGCGGCGGGTGGATTGACGCTCGGTGGTCTGCACGAGGTATCGCCGGCCACGTCGACGCTGACGGACGATGCGGCCGCGACGCTCTTCGTGGTCGGTATCGCGGCCCGTGCGTCGACCGCCCGCGCCCGGCGCGTGTTGTGGGTCGTGACCCGCTTCGATCTGTACGCCCCGGGATTGGAGCAGGCCGGACTTGATGCATCGGCCGTTCTCTTCGCCGAGGTCCGGGAGGATCGGGACGTGCTGGCCGTGATGGAGGACGGCTTGCGTCACGGGGGCGTCGCCGCCGTCGTCGGAGAGGTGAAGCGCGCCGACATGGTGGCCACCCGGCGCCTGCAGCTTGCCGCGACGGCGGGCGGGGCGCCCGCACTTCTCTCCCGCCGCTGGCGCAGGGCGGGCGCATGCCCGCTCGGCGAGCCATCGGCGGCGATGACCCGATGGCGGGTCGCCTGCGCGCCATCGGCGCCCCTGCACGCGGCGGGCGTCGGCCGGCCGCGCTGGACCGTCGAGCTCGCTCGCCAGCGCGGTGGGCCGGGCTTCTCTCTCGAAGTGGAGGCATGCGATGCCACGGGTCGCCTCGCTCTACCTGCCGCACCTCGCCATCGAGCGGTTGCGGCGGCTGGAGCGGCCGCGCGCGCTGCCTGACGCTCCGGCACTGCCGTTGCTGCCGGTCGACGACGACCCCGGCACCTGCTCGGTTCCGCGGGGCGGCGGCTGGCGACCCGGTGCGCGCTGGGCACGGGCCGAGGATGCTCGCGCCGTGATAGCCGACGAAGCGATGGCGCTTCCGCTTCACCAACGACCGACGATGCGGGAACTGGGCCGCCGTTCGGAGGCGGCGGATCATCCCTTCAAGAGGCCTTCGCCCTCCGGCGCAGTCGGCAAGTCGTCACCGTCCTCCCTTGTTCATACGGTGCCACTGGTCCTGGCCGCGACGATAGGACAGCGGCAGATCATAGCGGCAGCCTGTCCGGCGGCGCTCACGCTCGGCCTGTCGCCGGGTATGGCGGTCACCCAAGCGCGCGCGTTGGTGTCAGATATCGACGTCCGCCCGGCCGATCCGGCAGCGGACGCTGCGGTCCTGGACGGCCTAACGATGCACGCCGTCCGGCACTGGACACCGACCGCCGCTCCGAGCGGTGAGGACGGATTGTGGCTCGATCTAACCGGTGCGGCTCATCTGCATGGCGGTGAAGCACGGTTCTGCGCGCGGCTGGTCCGCTTCTGCCAGCGCTTCGGATACACCGCGCGGGTCGCGGTAGCTGGTACGCCCGGGGCGGCGCATGCGTTGGCGCGCTACGGACCCCACGTGGTGACCTCGGTCCCGGGCGGCGGCGAGGCTCAGGCGATCGGTGCGTTGCCACCCGCCGCACTGCGTCTGACGCCGGACGCGATAACGGCTTCGCAGCGCTTCGGTCTCGATCGCATCGCCGACCTGCTTTCGCTGCCGCGCGGGCCGCTCGCGAGGCGGCTGGGGCTCGCCAGCGTCCGCCGGCTGGACGAAGCGCTCGGCCGGGTAGCGGAGCCGATCGTGCCGGTCGTGCCGGAGGAGACGCCCGTCGTCCTGCGTCAGTTGCTCGAGCCGATCGGCACGGCGGAAGCGATCGCGCAGGTGATCGGCGACCTTCTTGCGGACATGATGCTCGTCCTGCAGGGGCGAGGATTCGGCGTACGCGGACTGTTGCTGGTGGCGGAACGGCTCGACGGCAGCGAACAGCGGCTCGCGATAGGAACCGCCCGTGCGACCCGCGACGTAGCCCATCTCGCGCGCCTGTTCCAGCTTCGCATCGAGCACATCGATCCGGGCGACGGCATCGAGACGATGCGGCTCGCCGCGACCCGGACCGATCCCTTGGGCGCCACCGTGGTGGCAGGCGACCTGACGGGTGAGGAGGTGGTGCCCGACGTCGCGACGCTGGTCGACCAGATCGCCGGCAGAGTCGGTGAAGCGGCGCTGTTCACCACCGCCCCGGTAGAGAGCGACGTACCCGAACGTGCGGTGCGGCGGGCTCCGCCGCTCGCCGCACCGGCGGGCTGGCCATCGTGGAAGCGTCCCGTCCGCCTTCTGCTTCGGCCCGAGATGCTGACAGGTGTGATCGCACTTCTGCCCGATGCACCGCCGCGTCGCTTCACTTGGCGGGGGAGCGTCCATTCGGTAGTCGCGGGGGACGGGCCGGAGCGGATCCACGGCGAATGGTGGCTTCGCGACGGCGAGGTCTGGGCGGTGCGCGACTATTTTCGCGTCGAGGACGAGAGCGGCGCGCGCTTCTGGCTGTTCCGTCGTGGAGACGGCGTCGACGCGGCCACCGGTGATCTGAGCTGGTACCTCCATGGGCTGTTCGGCTGATGACGACCTATGTCGAACTTCAGGTGACGAGCCATTTCTCGTTCCTGCGCGGCGCGTCCAGCCCGGACGAACTGTTCGCCGCCGCTGCACTGCAGGGGCATTCCGCACTCGGCATCGTCGATCGCGGCAGCGTCGCGGGTCTGGTGCGGGCGTGGGAGGCGCAGAAGGCGACTGGCGTCAGGATGATCGCCGGTGCCCGCGTCGATCTGGACGACGGACGTGCGCTGCTCCTCTATCCGACCGACAGGTCCGCATGGTCGCGGCTCACGCGGCTACTGACGCTGGGCAAATCGCGCGCGGGCAAGGGTGGCTGCACGCTTGGCTGGAGCGACGTCATCGCGTGGAGCGACGGGCTGGTCGCGATCCTGCTGCCGGGCGAGGCGGATGCGATGACTGCGGCGCATCTCGTCGAGCTCCGCGAGATCTTCGGCGGGCGAGGCTATTGCGGCCTCGCCTTCCGCCGGCGACCCAACGATGCGTTGCGGCTGCACGACCTCGCCGCGCTGGCCGGAGAGGTGGGCGTGCGTGCGGTCGCGCTCGGCGACATCCTCTACCATGCCCCCGAGGCTCGGCTTTTGCAGGACGTCGTCACGGCCATCCGCGAGAAGTGCACGGTGGACATGCTCGGCTACCGGCGCGAGCGGCATGCCGACCGACACCTCAAATCCCCCGCCGAGATGGAACGCCGCTTCGCCGCATTTCCCGATGCGATCGCCGCCACCGGTGCGATCGCGCGCACCTGCATCTTCGACCTCGGCGAACTCGGCTACCAGTATCCGCACGAGCGGGTGGTAGAAGGGCTGACGGCGCAGCAGGCACTTGAACGGCTGACACTCACGGCGATCGAACGGATGTTCCCGGACGGTGTACCGGATGCGTACGTCAAGCAGATCGGTCACGAACTGACGCTGATAGGCGAGCTGGGCTACGCACCCTATTTCCTCACCGTGAACAGCATCGTCGCGGAAAGCCGACGGCGGGGCATTCTTTGTCAGGGACGTGGCTCCGCCGCCAACAGCTGCGTCTGCTTCGTGCTCGGCATTACCAGCATCGACCCGATCAAGCATGAGCTGCTCTTCGAGCGCTTCGTCTCTGGCGAACGCCGAGAGCCGCCGGACATCGACGTCGACTTCGAGCATGAGCGGCGCGAGGAGATCATCCAGTGGATCTATGACACCTATGGCCGCAACCATGCCGCGCTGACCGCGGTCGTCACGCGCTATCGCGCGCGCGGCGCGGTGCGCGAGGTGGGTAAGGCGCTCGGCCTGCCCGAGGACCTCACCAAGGCACTCGCCGGCTTGGTCTGGGGCTGGAGCCAGGAGGGCGTTGGCGAGAAGCAGGTCGCGCAACTCAACCTCAACATGAACGACCGGCGGTTGCGTCTTGCGCTGCAGCTGGCGCGCCAGCTGATCGGCGTACCGCGGCATTTGTCGCAGCATCCCGGCGGCTTCGTGCTGACGCAAGACCGACTCGATGATCTCGTACCTATTGAGCCTGCTGCAATGGTCGACCGGCAGGTGATCGAATGGGACAAGGACGATATCGACGCGCTGAAGTTCATGAAGGTCGATGTGCTGGGGCTGGGCATGCTCGGTTGCATGAACCGTGCCTTCAACCTGCTGGAGGAGGCTAAGGGCGTCCGCGTCGGCATGGCCGACCTGCAGGACGACGACCCGGACGTCTATGCGATGATCCAGAAGGCCGACACGCTCGGCACCTTCCAGATCGAGAGCCGCGCGCAGATGAGCATGCTGCCTCGGATGAAGCCAGCGCGCTTCTACGACCTCGTCATCGAGGTGGCGATCGTGCGGCCGGGGCCGATCCAGGGTGACATGGTCCACCCGTACCTTCGTCGTCGCGAGGGACGCGAGAAGCCCGACTATCCGCGTCCCGAACTGCGCGCGGTGCTTGAGAAGACGCTGGGCGTGCCGCTGTTCCAGGAACAGGCGATGAAGGTCGCGATCGTTGGCGCGGGCTTCACCGCGGTCGAGGCGGACCAGCTCCGCCGCGCCATGGCGACGTTCAAGTTCACCGGCGGGGTCAGCCACTTCTACGACAAGCTCGTCGAAGGGATGGTCAGTCGAGGCTATCCCCGCGACTTCGCCGAGCGCACCTTCAAACAGATCGAGGGGTTCGGCTCGTACGGCTTCCCCGAGAGCCACGCCGCCTCGTTCGCCAAGATCGCCTATGCCAGCTGCTGGATGAAGCACCATCATCCCGACGTCTTCTGCGCGGCGCTGCTCAACGCACAGCCAATGGGCTTCTATGCACCGGCGCAGGTCGTGCGCGACGCGCGTGAACACGGCGTCGAGGTGCGGCCTGCCTGCATCAATGCGAGCCGCTGGGACTGTACGCTGGAGCCGACCGTCAGCCGCTACCTCGCCGTCCGGTTGGGACTGCGCCAGATTCGCGGACTCGCCAACGCGCATGGTGCGGCGATCGTAGCGGCGCGGGGGGACGCGCCCTTCGGGTCTGTCGAGGAGGTGTGGCGCCGCGCCGGCGTCCCGCGCTCCGCCATCGAACGGCTGGCCGAGGCCGACGTGTTCCATGCCCTCGGCGAGGATCGTCGCCAGGGGCTGTGGAAGGTGAAGGGGCTCGGCGATGCGCCGTTGCCGTTGTTCGCCGCCGCCGATGCGCGCGAAGCCTCCTTCAGTCCGGAAGGAGTCGAGCCTGACGTGTCGCTGCGGCCGCTTTCCGACGGACGCGAGGTGGTGGAGGACTATCGTGCGCTGCAGTTGTCGCTGCGCGCGCATCCGCTGGCCTTCCTACGCTCCGACCTGACCCGGCGCGGCATCGTCCGCTGCGCCGATCTCGCCCACGTAAAGGACGGTCGCCACGTCGAGGTCGCCGGGATCATCCTGGTCCGCCAGAAGCCGGGCTCGGCCAAGGGCGTCCTCTTCATCACCATCGAGGACGAGACGGGCATAGCCAACGGCATCCTCTGGCCCGATCGCTTCGAAGCGCAGCGCCGCACGGTCATGTCGGCGGCGATGATCGGTATGAAGGGGAGGGTGCAGAAGGAAGGGGAGGTGATCCACGTCATCTGCGACCGGATCGTCGATCACGGACCCTTGCTCGCCCAGGTCGGGCAGATGGACTTCCCGCATGCGACCGGGCGCGGCGACGGCGCCCGGCATGCGGGCTCGCCCGATCGCGGCGATGCGGGCTGGAGACCGGGGCCGCGCGACAGCTATTGGCCACCGCACGCCGCCGGCATGGATCCGGAAGCCGTCGTGCGGGTGAAGTCCCGCGACTTCCATTGATCGCCCATGTCGCGTCATCAGCGGATCATCATCGAGCTGTCGCTCGACATCCTGCGCTCGGCTGCGGCGAGGTCGGGTAGAGGCAGGGTCGACACCATTGAGGTCCGTCTCGCGTTGCGATGCCTGATCGCGCACTGTCCGGAGCGCTGGCCGCTCGACATGTTCTGGAACTCGGCCAGCACGGAGCACGACATCGGCAGGGCGCAAGGGTGCACCGCCGCGTTGAACGGGATCGCGCGCCAGCTCGGTTCGACCAGGCGATGACGATCCGGACACGGGCGCCTGTGCCGGCTCCACCGATGATCGCCGTCACCCGCCTTCCGCGGGTCCGGTGAAGTATGTGCTGGATCCAGTCGATATGACTCGCCATTCCATGCGCGAGTGTCTCGGAGGACCGCTCCCTGCCCGTGACCTCCGGCAACTGCCCGCCAGTTCCTCCTCGGCGCCCGACTTCGATCGGGCATTCCTCCATTCCCGTAACTCCATGTCGACCAAGCCATTTTGGGAAAACGGTTTTGGGAACGGATTTTGGGAAAACGGGCTTACTGGGAGCGGATCGACTGAGCCATCGACATGGTATTCTCACTGGCCGTTCCTTTTCGGGAAGACCGTCGAAATCCGTTGCTCACGACACAGTCATCGCGGTCAGCCGCTCGCGCAGCCGCCCCATGTCGTCTAACTCCGCGGCCAGTCACGATGCGAAGCTTGTGGACCGGGAGAGCTGGTCCCAACGGTTGCGTTCTGCCTTCATCGCCTCCAGCTTCTGATCGACCAGGCCAAGCGCGTCGGCCCCGAGGAACAGCCGCGTCGGCGGCGTTTCCGCGTCGATCAGAGCCAACAGCGCCTGCGCGGCTTTGGCCGGATCGCCCGGCTGATGGCCGCTCTTGGCCTGCCGTGCCGCGCGCAGCGGGTCCATGACCGCATCATAGTCGGGGATGCTGCGCGGCGTGCGGTCCATCGAGCGCCCCGCCCAATCGGTGCGGAACTGACCAGGGGCAAGCGCGGTGACACGGATGCCGAAGCCGGCGACCTCCTTGCCGAGCGCTTCCGAAATACCCTCCAGCGCGAATTTGCTGCCGCAGTAGAAACCGATCCCCGGCATGGTGATGAACCCGCCCATCGACGTCACGTTGACGATATGGCCCGCTCGCCGCGCGCGCATGCCGGGGAGCACCGCCTTCATCATCGCCACCGGCCCGAACACATTGGCGGCGAACTGGCGTTGGAGATCGTCGATCGACGATTCCTCGACCACGCCCTCGTGACCATAGCCGGCATTGTTGACCAGCACGTCGACCGCACCCGCCCTCCGCTCCGCGCGGGCGACGGCGTCAGGGATGGCGGCATAGTCGGTCACGTCCAGTACCAGCGGATGAGCGCGATCGGGATCGAGCGCCGCAAACGCATCGGCGTCGCTCTCACGCCGGACAGTGCCGATGACCCGGTGCCCGGCATCGAGCGCCCCTTTCGCGAAGGCGCGGCCGAGGCCCGAGCTGACACCGGTGATGAGGAAGGTCTTTGGCGACGCGGCGTTCATACGATAACCCTGTAAAACCGGATAAGTATATCATGATATAGGTGCGTATGACGTTAAGCAAGCCCAGCGGCTCCCCTGGCGAACGGGGAGAACCCGTCCGCCAACGGGTGCTCGAAGCGGCGGAACGGCTGCTCCGCTCAGGCAAGGCCGGATTTTCGATGCGCGATCTGGCGGCCGAGGCGGGGGTCAGCTTCGCCACCCCCTTCAACCAGTTCGGTAGCAAGGCAGGGGTCATGCACGCGCTGTCCGGCCGACGGATCGAGACGATGGCGATGCGCTACACCGCGGCGACGCCGCCAGCGGATAGGGCAGGCCGCGTCAGGCTGGCGGTCACGGTCGCGGTCGCCGTCATGCTGGAGGAGCCGGATGTGAACCGCGCCGTGATGGGATCGATCGGGACCGCTGGCCTGGCCCAGACCGATGCCTTGGAACGATCCGCAGCCCTTTGGGCGCTCGCATTGACGGGCGAGGACAGTGTCGGAGTTTCGCGTGGGCAGTTACCAAACGACTTGCCTCGCCATCTTGCTCTCGCCTTCCGCGGGGCCCTATCGTTTTGGTGCGCTGGCGAGCTACCCGACGACGAACTTCGTGAGGCAGCCCTTGCCATCGCGGACGCACTGATGCGCTCCACACAGGAGTGGCAACCGCCGTTAACAGCCTAAACCCAGGACGTTCGGTTCATCCCTTCTGATGGACGAGGTTTCTCATCACAAACGTGGTGAAGGTGCTCATCCAGTTCTGGAAGAAAGCTTGGCTCCCCTCGGCAAAAATGCCGTCTTCGCTCACCAGATCGGGCTGCCATTGAATGTAAATTTCAGGCTGTCCGAACATCGGCATGTCAAAAAACGTGAGGACGCTGCGCAGATGTTGTTGCGCGACGGCTGTACCGGTGCCGCCGGGGGAAACGCCGACGATCCCTGCGGGACGACCCGACCATGAGTTGTTGCCATAGGGGCGTGAGCCGTGATCGAGAGCGTTTTTCAGTGCACCGGGTATGGAGCGGTTGTACTCCGGCGTGACAAAGAGGACGCCATCCGAAGACTCGATGGCAGCCTTCATCCGGAGCACCGCCGCGCTTTGGTTTGCGTCATCGTCCTGATTGTAAAGCGGAAGGTCACCGATCGGCACATCGATGAAATCGAAGTTCGACGGGGCGAGACGTATCAATGCGTCTGCGACGCGGCGGTTGATCGAGTCTGCGCGCAGGCTGCCGATGATGGTGGCAATACGATAGGTCATAAATAGTCTTTCGAAATGATGGCGGCTCAGGCCTCGATGCGCCCGCGGTCGCTTTGGTAGACATTGGGGTCGAGGCCGAACGAGCTCTGGTTCTGGTCGAGCGCAGAGATGCGGGTCATGTCCGCCTCCGACAGTTCGAAGTCCCAGGCAGCAAAATTATCGGCCAGATGCTTGGCGTCCGCTGCCTTCGGGATCACGACGAGGCCGCTCTGGATGTGCCAGCGAAGGACTACCTGCGCAGCCGACCGTCCGAGGCGCTGTGCGATCTCGATCACCGCTTCCTGTTTCAGGATCAGGCCGTGCTCCAGTGGGCTCCACGCCTGTGTAAGGATGCCCTTGGCGGCGTTGTAGGCACGCAGTTCGCGCTGCTGGAAACGTGGATGCAGCTCCACCTGGTTGATGACCGGCGCCACGCCGGTTTCGGCAGTGATGCGATCGATCATGTCGGGCGTGAAGTTGGCAACGCCGATCGAGCGGACCCGGCCCTCTTCCTGCAAGCGCACCAGCGCGCGCCAGCTTTCCGCATACAGGTCCTTGGCGGGCTGCGGCCAGTGGATAAGATAGAGGTCGATCGACCCGATCAGCGCCTCGCTGGCATCGAAGGCCCGCAGGGCATTGTCATATCCGTGCATGCCGTCCTGCAACTTGGTGGTCACGAAGACCTCGCTGCGGTCGAGGTCGAGCGAGCGCAGGCCCTCACCGACCTCGCCCTCGTTGCCATAGACGGTCGCGGTATCGAAGTGGCGGTAGCCGACCTTGGCCGCCTCGCGCATCAGCGCGGGCAGCGTTCCTTCGGGCACGTACATGACACCCAGGCCCATTTGCGGGATGGCGGCACCATCGCGCAACGGCAGTGTCTGTGCGGTATTATCCATGAGAGTCTCCGGATACGGCGCGCAGGGAGCGGTACTGGCGATGACACCAGCCCCACAGCCTTGGGCATATCGATTTGGCTGAGGGCGGCGCTGGTGCCACCCGGTTCACATCACTTGTCCTGCTGTGCCGCCAGCAGATCGGAAGCGATCAGGGCTGCGACGTCAGTCACCGGAATGCCCTGTCGATCGTTAAAGGTACCTGCCTTCGGCCACGACATCCCGCGTCCGATCGCGAAAGCTGCGCGGTACTTGCGCATCATGTTGTTCGGATCGTTCGCCAGTTCCTCCAGGAGGGTAGGCACGGTCCAGACCGACCGCTTGAACGGACGACCGAACGCCACTTCCAGCTTGTCCGCAACCTCGCCGTAGGTCACGGTGTCGCCGGCAAGGAAGACGATCTCGTTGCGGATCGTCGGCTCGAAGAACACGATCTCAGCGGTCAGCACGCCGATGTCGTCCGGCGTCGTCAACGTGACGGCGGTGTCGTAGCCACCGAGGGCGCGCACCTCGCTGTTCTCCAGATCGACGACGCCGAAGTCCGGCTCGAAGAGATAGCTCATGAACATGCCGGTGGAGATGATGACCCACTCGGTCCTATCCTGCGAACGCAGCAGCTCACGCACGTCGAGCTGGGCATCGAAAATGTCCTGCGGACCACCGCGACCGATCGCCTCGAAATCGACGCCGAACTGCCAAGGGAAGTAGCGGGGGATGCCCGATTGCAGCGCCGCCTTGGCGAGTTTCATGGGCGTGTTGATCCCCGCCGCATAGCCGGCGCAGCCGATCACGGTGTCGTAGCGCGCAAACAGCTCTGCCAGTTCGTCGATCGTATCGTTCACCAGATCGCCGGGGACGATTTCGATTCCCGCCGCGCGGATTTCAGCGATGTCACGCTGCTTCGAAGGATCGCCGCTCTCGATAGCGCTCTCGCGCAGCAGGACGCTGATCTTCGCGCCGTCGATGTCCTTTGCGCGCCGTGCCAGGTTGCGCAGCACCGGCATGCCAAGCTCGCCTGCACCCAGGACGAGGATGTTCCGTGACTTCACGGTGGAGGGTGTATCGTTCATCGTTCTTGCTCGTTTTCACCTTGGTTGCCGGTGATCTGGCAAGCTGCGAACAAGCGCGAAAGATGGGTACATGCGTGATACTGCCATTAATTCCCTGAGCCAGGAGGACATCCTCCGATACTCCCAGACGGTTTGTGACGGCCTGCGCGATGACGACGACGGGGTGCGGCGTGAGGTGCTTGCCCATGCAGGCAACAGGTGGTCGCTCGGCGTCATTCACACGCTCGGCGTCTACGGCCAGCTTCGTCACGCGGAGATCGGCCGACGTATGCACGGCATCACACAACGGATGTTGACCCGTACCCTGCGGCATTTGGAACGCGACGGGCTGGTGATACGTCACGACTTCGATGAGATCGTGCCGCACGTCGAATATTCGCTGTCCGGCACAGGCCTAGAACTCTTGGTCAGGCTCGTTCCACTGTGGACGTGGATCGTGGGGAACGTCGATAGCTTTCGCGCCTCACGAGACGCATTCGACCGGAACCATCTAGACGAGAGGCCTGACTGAAGCGCCGCCTCATGCTTTGTCTCGAAATACCATCCCATTGGGAACGTCCCGGCCGCCTCACCAACCACTCCCTTGCGAGAAAACGGCGGCCGATTTGACCACCATTCTTTCAGACGGCGATCACACTGACGCGTAAAGGCGCCACTCCCAACCCGGGAGCAGCGCCTTCACTCAGGGTCAAGCCGACATCAGAATTTCTGACGGAGGCCGACCATGATCGAGGTCGAAGTGTTCTTCAGCTTGTAATCCATCGATTGGCGCGTGAGATTCTCGTCGATGGCCGTACCCTGGACCTTCATCCCGGAGGTTTGCGCATAACGCCCGAGCAATTCGATCGAGGTCTTCGGCGCAATGTCGTAGTTGACGCCCGCATCGAGGTGCCAGCGGAAGCCCCAGTCCTTGTCGATAATACCGACCGCAGGTTTCAGTGTGCCGCGGGTCTTGTCCACCGAGTGACGGTCGACCGAGTAATTCACTCGCGACGCACCGATACCGCCGCCAACGAATGGCTTGAACGGACCGTCACGAACCAGGTCGACATAAGCGGCAACGCCTAGGTCGAAGGACTTTGTACGGCCCGCACCTGCATACTTCTTGTCGCTCAGCGCCTTCACGTTGACATTGGCGGTGTCGTAACCCGCCGTACCCTCAAGGCGAACGCCACCGAAATCATAGCCCATGCCGAGTTCGCCCGTGAAGCCGGCATTGTGGTCGACATTCCTGGGCAGCGTCGGGGTCGTCTTGGCCACCGTCTGGCCCTTTGCCAGCACCTGGGTCGGCTTGACGTCGGAATCGACCTGCGCACCGGCACGGGCGACCACATAGGCACCCGGTTCGGCCTGCTGCGCGGCAGCGGGAGCCGCCACGACGATCGCTGCGGCGAAGCCCGCGAGCAGGGCGGCCGAGGTCCGGCGCGCACCGCGGTGAGCGGGCGCGAACGTGCTAACCAGAGTCATTGAAATCGTCCTTCGAAATGGAACTTGTGGTCGAGCGAGCCGCACCAGTTTGCGTCCCCCTACATCCACAAGACGGCACCGGTTTCGAATTGCCTTGGCCTGCCTCGAACTTTTTTCCGGTAGGCGAGATCGATGCGCTTTCTGGCAATATCCCAGCGTCAAAGGGACAAGGGGAACGGCCCTATGAGCCGCGCGCCCAACCGCGCGGCCCACCTCAGCGGCGTTTAGCGGGTGCGACCGTTTGGCTGTTCGCGGAAGAGCTTCCACTGCTCCACCACGCGACCGTCCGGCAGGTGGCAATATGTCGTCGTGCCGCCCGCTTCCTGACGCGCTTCGAGCGTTCCCTTGCGCTCGATGCAATAGGAGGCGGCCGGATTGGTCATGTCGGCGCGGCGATTCCGGGGATGCATGTCATGGTCCTTGCCATTGGCGTTGCGGAACAGATTCCAGGCATCGACGGTCTTGCCGTTCCGCAACCGGCAGAGCGCGACGTCCCCACGCGAAGTCCGCCGCGTAAGGCTGGTCCCGCCAATGCTGGAACAATGGATCGCGGCAGGATTGCCCATATGCGCGTCGTTGCGACGCGTGGGGGAACGCTTCTGGCTGTTGCGGAACAGCGTCCATTCGTCCTCGACCTTCCCGTTGGGAAGACGGCAATAGCCCACAGCGCCCGATGGCGTGTTGCGCACGAACGACGTGCCGCCGATCGAGACACAATAGGTCGAGGCCGGATTGGCAATCTCGACCGTCTTTTGGGCCGCATGCGCCGGAACGGACAGCATGACCGCTCCCGCCGAAGCCACCCCCGTGGCCATCAATGCTACAAACTTCATATCTTCGTTCCTACTGGCGAAGCCGGATTGTTTGTCCGGTTCGGCGTTCCAAGTATGGCGATCGATCCATTCGTTCGCCGGCATTGCCGGCGTCTGAACATGCCGTCCGCTTTGCCTGACACGGCCATTGGCTGCCGGTGCCAGCACCGTGATGACGGAGCGGCGCAGCCGATACCGTGAAGAAACCTTAAAAGGCGGCGTCCAGCCCGATGCGGAAGGTTCGCGGCCGAAGCGGCGTAATCTGCCCCTTGCCCGTGAAGAAGGGGGTGCCCAAGGCAAAGCGGTTGCCCTGTACGTCCAGAATGTTGGACACGCCGGCGGTCACGCCGAAACGCTCCCACCCGATGCGGGCGCTGACGGCGCTGTCGATGAAATTGCCCTGATCTTCCCCCAGAACGGGACCCAGCCCCAGTCGCGACAGACCGACATAGCGGGCCCAGCCATCGACCTTCAGCTGCGCCCTGTCGGTCAGCGCCGCCTCATAGACCATCCCCAGACGTGCGGTGACATTGGCGACGTTCGGTATCGGCCCCAGACGCGTCGCGACGCCGGTCGTATCGGTCGGCGTCCCTTTCAGGGGCGGCACGATCGGCTTGCGCTCATTGATGCTGCTGTCGTTGAGGGAGATGCTGGCCTCGATCCGCCACCCCGTCACCGGTCGTATCGAACCGGCCGCCTCGACGGTCCAGATGTCGCCGTCACCAATATTGGTGGTCGAGGGCAAGCTGCCACCATCGAGGAAGTCGGCTTGGATATCGCGCCAGTCGGTATGGGCAACGGTGAGCGAGAAGGCGAACGGATCGCGCGTGGCGCGGCCAAGACGATAGCCCGCCTCGATCGTCGCGACATGGTCGCTGTCGAAGCGGCGGACATACTGGTCGTCGACCGCGAGGCCGCCCGGTCGGAACCCCTGCTGATAGCGCAGGAACATGGCCGCACCCGGTTGAAGATCGAGAAGGACCGAGGCGGAAGGCAATACCGACCATTCGTGGCGTGTCGCCACCGTATCGAACAGGCCAGGCAGCGCCTGCACGGGAGCATTCTCCGCCGCGCCGGTCAGCATGGAACGGCTGACGCGAAGGCCGCCCGTCAACAGGATCGCTGATGTCGCCCGGACGCTGCCCTCGCCGTAACCGGTAATTTCCCTGAGGGTGTTCGAAACGCCAGCAAGTGGCGTGCGCTCGGTCGATGACAAAAAAGCACGCGACAATCGGGTACGATTGTCAGTGTAGCTCATGCCGAGCAGCCATCCGGAGCCGTCCCGGTGCGTCACCCAGGCGCGGGTTTCGTTGGCGACCATACGCGTGCGATTGGCTTGAAAGAAGATCGTCGGATCACCCCCGACCATCGTTGCGTCGTAGCGTTCCCTCAGATCATGCGCGGTGATGCCGGTCGATGACCGCAGCCGGACATCGCCGATCCGGCCGCCCAGCACGAATTGCCCCTGCCGGAAGTCGGTGCCGAACCCCTCGACCAGTCGCGTTTCGCGCGTGAGCGGCGGAGCATCGCGATCGGCATATTGACTGTCGGCTCCCCGGATACGCTGACCGATGCCGATCAGCTCCGCGCTCCAGCCATCGCCGAGTTTCCAATGGAGGGTGCCGCGACCACCGGCGATCCGCGTCGTGTTGACATCGTTGCGGCCGAGCAGCGGCTTGTCGATATAACCGCCGTCCTCGACCGCCGTTGCGACCAACCTGATGCCGAGCCTGTCGGTCACGATCGGAAGGTTGACGACGCCCTGCGCGTCGAAGCCTGGCGCGCCGTAGGTCGTGGCCGAAGCGCCGACCGCTACCGAACCGCCGGTCCGATCCAGTTCGACGGCATTGGGAACGAGGCGGATCAGTCCGCCCAGCGACCCCGCGCCGTAGAGTGTGCCTTGCGGCCCGGCCAGCACCTCAACCGCCGCCAGATCGGCAAGGCGAAGGTCGGGATCGGGCGCATTATAGCCGAGCCGCAGGTCGCCGAAATACTGGCCGACCGTCGCCTGGGTCGGACCGGTGAAGCTGGAATCGGCGATGCCCCGGATAAACAGCTTGTTGCGCCCCGCCCCCAGATAGGTGGAGGCAACGGTCGTCAGGCGCGACGTCAGCCGTTCGGTTCCTCCGGCACCGCCGAAATCGAGGTCCTGTCCGGACACGCGCACGACCTGCCCGGCGGTCTGGCCGAATGGCAGATCGCGCTTGCTGCCGATGACGATGATGTCGGGCGCGGGGGGGGCAGGCGATGGCGTCTCCGCTGGCGTTGGACGCGGTCTTGGTGGAGCGGGGTGGTGCGCTGGCGCACGCCTGGGCACGATCCGGAACAGCACGCTATCGATCGCCTCGACCTCACCGCCACAGCGCGTCGCGATCAGACGTAGCGCCGTGACCGCAGTCATCCGTCCGTGCAGCGCGGGCACCGACCTCGACCACAGGCGTGCGTCCGTCACCACGACGCTGATCCCGCCGATGCGGCCGAGCGCCGTCACCTGCTCGCTGACGCGGCCCGCGCGCAGATCGATCGAAAGGGTCTGTGCCGACGCCGGAGCCGCCGCGATCATGGCGACGGGCAGCCCGATGACGACCGCAGCCGCGCCCTGTTTCACCGATCGCTGCCCATCACCCATGCCCTACCGTCGACACGGACCCGCACAGCCAGCAGGCGGCCCAGCAGTCCGGGATCGTCCTTCAGGTTACGGATATCGATCGTCCCGCTGAAGGGCCGATCGGCGATGGCCGCGTCGACGCGAACCGTGCGACCGAGCTGACGGCTGAGATTACGCGCGACATCGGACAGCGGCGCGCCATCGAACGTCAACCGCCCTTCGCGCCAGCCCCCTACATCCTCCGCACGCTGGCGACGGAGTTCGCCACCAGTTGCCACAACCGCCTGGCCGGGATCGAGCCGGAGCTTCGCGCCCTGTGGATCGACCATCACCGCGCCTTCGGCGACGGCGACACGGGTCCGGCCCGGATCGCGCGTGACGTCGAAGACCGTCCCCAGATCGACCATCCGCGTATCACCCGCCGTCACCTGAAAGGGATGCGCCGCATCGTGCCGGATGCGGAACAGCATCTGGCCGCGATCCACGCTGGCGGTCCGCACATCCGAATGGTCGAGCGTCACGCGCGAGCCTCCGGACAGGATGATCTCGCTGCCATCCGCCAGTTGCACCGAGCGTTGCTCGCCCGGTGCGGTTTCCACCGCATAGGGCTGAGCCCGATCGTTCCAGACGGAAATCCCGATGACCGCCACCAGCGTTGCAGCGATCGCTCCGCCCCCCCAGCGCCAATAGCCCTGTCGCATCGGACGTTCGTCATTGGCCGCGACCCGCGCGGTCTGGACAAGTGTCGCGGCGACGCTGTCGCGCGCATCGGCGATCGCGGCCAGCGCATCGTCGTACCGATCATGGTTGAGCGGATCGGCCTCCAGCCATCCGGTCAGTCCGTCCCAATCGTCGAATTCGGGATCGGAGGCGCGGATCGCCCATTCCAGCGCCTGCGCATCGACCTTCCTGCCGGTCATCGTACCATATCCTTCATCGGACGAGCGATCGTCATGTTCACCGCAATTCGTCCTTCAATTCGATCAATGCGCGGGTCGCGATCCGCAGATCGGCTTCCACCGTGCTGAGGCTGACGCCGAGTTCGGATGCGATCTGCCGTTGCGACACGCCGTCGATTCGCGCACGTCGGAAGACCGTTTCCCGGCGCGTCCCCAACCTGGCCAATACCGCCGCGACCTTCGCCACCTCCTGCCGGGCGCCGATCACCCGCTCACCGGCCGGTTGGGTCGATGCCTCACCATCGCTGCCGAGGTCGTACCAGTCCTGCTCCCGCCGCTCCGCCTGTCGTCGTGAGCGGTAGCGATCGATCATCAGCGTATCCGCCGCGCGGAACAGATACGACACAGGATTGGCGATCGGCCCCGGTGAAAGCGTTGAAATCTTTACCCAAAGATCATTCGTCAAATCCTCGGCGGCATCGCCAGCGCCACGCGCGACGAGAAACCGGACGATTTTGTCACGATTGGCGAGATAGACTGATTCAAGCCCGTTTGATGACATCGGCACTAACTTGAGAGTGGAGCGTACCGGGGCTCTTAGTGGATGTTCCTTTAGAAAGACATTCGAGCGCACCGTGTGTTGCTTGCGGGGCCAGACCGAGGCTGCGTGGTCTATCGGTGATCGCGATACGGCTGCGTCTTCGCGGACAGATCGGACCGCGCTCCCGACATCAACGCACATGGAAAAGCGCCCATTCTTCGACGATAGCGCCGTTCGGCAGATGGCAGCAACCCGTCTGGCCTCCCGGCCCGTTCAACACCTCCACCCAGCCTCCGTATCGCCCGCAATTGACGCTGGCGGGGTTGGGCATGACCGCCCGGTCTTGCCGACGGCGAAAGAGCAACCTCTCGTCGACGAGGCGTCCGTCCCGGAAGCGACAGTAACCGCCGCCATTGACAATGATGCTCACCCCGCCGGTGCTGACGCAGACACCGGATGCGTTACCGGCCCCCGGCACCCGCGCGAACGCCTTGGCACTGACCAGAATCAGCGCCGGCACACCTGTACAAACGAGCAATCCGATCGCGGCATAGACCCATCGACGCATCACCGTTCCATCTCCCGTCTGTTGGGCAAGGGTGGCACGCGAGACCTCCCGCCGCCTTCACACGATGGACGGAGCGGAAGTGGAGTTGCCTTGGACGCGTTTCAGCAAAGCGAGGGGCAGCGAGCGGCGCATGTTCCCATGCAGATCAGCACCTGTTTATCGGAACGTCCGATCGAATGAACGGCTACATCCCTTACTCATACCGGCAGCAATTGCGCGAACGGGCAAGCTTCTCAGGCATCTTGTTGCGAGAAAGGCGGCGCATTCTCGATTCACCATCCCATATGACATAGCCCTAGACGTCTCGGCCGTCGCTCATTTGCTAGAACGAAGGAGGAAGGCCACGCCTATGCCACCGAATGATCCGGCCACTACGCACCGCGCGAGGGATCGATGACCGTCCCGTTTCAGTCACACCGAACCGGTGTCGACGCGCTTGCCCAGGCCTTCGCGGTCTCGGCGGCGAACGCCGCATAGCGCCTAGGCGGGCGACCTAGCAGTCTCGACATGGTCGCACGGTCTTCCGCACTGGCGCGGGCGCCGTGACGCTGGAAGGCGCGCAGCATTAGGCCCAGATCATAGGCGAACCCGGCCGGGACGAACGGCTTGAGCCGGTCCTGGAACGCGTCCAGATCATCACCGGCATAGGCGATATCGCGGGCCAGGGCGTCGCTCCAGATTTGCGTGATCGACTCCGGCGTCAGATCGTCCGGGCCGACAACATTAAGGCATTCCCGCGCCAGCTGGGTCGGGGCCGCGTGGCGCCGCAGGAGCTGCATGGCCGCGATTTCGGCAAGGTCGCGCGTATCGACGGCGGCCATGCCAACATGCCCCAGCGGCATGCCGTAGACCCCATGATCCAAGAGCGGCGATTTCTGCTCCAGGTCGTTCTGCATGAAATAGGCGGAGCGCAGGATCGTCGCGGGCAGATCGCATTGTTCGATCATCCGTTCCGCTGCGACCTTGCAAGCAAAATGCGGAACGTCGGCATGACGATCGCATTCGAAGACGGAAAGATAGACGATCCCGCGCACGCCCGCATCCCGTGCCAGGGCAAGCGTCGTAAGTGTCTGATCCAACTCATCCGGCACATTGGGCGCCAGCAGCAAAAGCGTTTCGATCCCCTGAAGCGCGTCGCGCATGACCTCGATATCGGACAGGTCGCCCCGGACCGGCGTCACACCGGCGGGCAAGCGGGCCTTGTCGGGCGAGCGTGTCAGAGCCTTCGCCGCAACATCGTGCGACGCCAGGATGCGGGCAATTTCCATGCCCGTATGGCCGGTGCTTCCGGTCAACAATATTGCCATGACGTACTGCTCTTTCTCCGACCGTGTCGGTGTTCGGCCCGAGGGCCGGGAAAATAGTTGCGGAAAAGCGGTGTGCGGGCCGGGCGACGTCAGGCGGGTCGGCTAAGCGGAACGCGCCGGGCCCCGCGCCATCGACGAGAACACCCCGTCGCGGTAAATCCAGCCGTGCAGCAAAGCCGCCGACAGATGCGCGATCACCACCGCGAACAGCAACCACGCCAGAATGCTATGCGCATCGCGCAACAGGGCATAAAGCGTCGGGTCGGTCGGGGCGATCGGCGGCAAATTCCATCCCTGGATCATCCTGACGGGCCAGCCCCCGGCCGATCGCATCCCCCAGCCGATCAGCGGGAGCAGGACCATCAGGCCGTAGAGCATCCAGTGGCTGGCGGTCGCCGCCAGCGCCTGGAGCCGGGGTGTCTCGGGCGGTAGCGCCGGGGCGCCGTGACGCAACCGGTTGGCCAGCCGGACGACGACCAGCAGCAGGATGGCGAGCCCGAGCGGCTGGTGCAGGTCGAGCAGCACCGGACGCCAGGTCAGCGACGTCGTCATGCCGACACCCATAAAGAGCATGGCGAAGATTGCCGCCGCCATCCCCCAGTGCAGCACCCGCGCCAGGACGTTGAAATGCCCTCGGTCCGCCTCGACGCATTGCGCTTGGTCTTCATCCCGTGCGGCATCGGACACGCTGTCGTTCATCGACCGGCTCCCCTGCCGACCGCATCCGTGGCACGACCATAGCCGATCTCGCGGAGGCGGGCATTGTAGGAATGCGCGTAGATCCCGCCACGCGTGGCCAGCACCGGATCGTTCGTGAGCGCGATGCCCTTCGGCACGAGGGTCGGATCGAAATTGATATCCCGGCATAGGCCCTTGGCCTGGTCGACCACGCGCGTGACCTCCAACGTGCCGCCGACGATCTGCCGGCGTGTCGCGGGCCAGGGCTGCGACGGATCGTCGACCGGGTCACCCGGCTCCGCCAGTTGCAGCACGAGGTCCCAGCGCAGCGGCCCGTGTGTCAGGCGCTCGGCGATATCCTTGAACAGGTGATCGGGATCGGCCTTGGCGCGTTCCTCGACGCTCCAGCCGGTAAATGGGGCATGGGGACGCCACCTCCATCGCACCGGCTGGCGCCGCCCGTCGGGGCCGATGAAGAAATAGGCGTGGATGGCATGATATTGCGCGCCCGCGAAGCTGCTCGGCCACGGCGCCTTGGCCTTCGCTTCGATGACGCGGCGGGCTTCGGGATAATCTCGGTAGAACGCCGCGACCTTCGTCGGATCGGGCTGGCCGGTCGCCGGATCGGGCGCAAAGGCGGCAATTCGGGCGAGGAAGCCTTTCGCATCATGGGTCGCGAAGAGCGGCTCGTTGTTCATTTTCATGCGCCATTGTTCACCGTCATCGGCGGTGATCAGCATGGCCATGCTGACGGTGCGCGTCGAATTGTCCGGCGCATAGGGATCCGCCGTCCCGATTGAGAAACGGCCGATGGCCCGTGCCTGCGCTTGTGAAAACACCCGCGATGTCGAAATTGACGCAGCGGCACCGCTCGCATGGAAGACTCCATCGAAACAGATGCCCTTGCCATGCGCGCGACGATAGCCCGCCGGGAAGGGTTTGGGCGTATCGGCCAGGAAAGTCGCGGTGGTGATCCGGTTGCCGACCAGTCCGGCGCTCCAGGCAAAGGCCGCGACCAGCGATCCGGCGATCGCCGCGATGCTCGCCAGCGGAAGCCAAGCGCGTTTCAACGAATGGCGGTCAGCCATATACGACTCCTGATACCGGTCGGACAGCCGATCCGGGTGGCACATTCAGAGGCAAGCCGATCATCCCGGCGGGGGCTGGCCTGCCTCTGACATGCGCGTTCTAGCCGTGAAAATTCGGAAGGATTAGATGGACAATCCCGAATAAGCTGTTGAATGATATCGAACAATGAGCCGAAATCTCCAGGAAATCGCTGCGTTCGTGGCCGTCGCCGACAGGCTCAGCTTTCAGCGGGCCGCTCTCGATCGCGGGGTGACACGGTCCACGCTCAGCCACGCGGTACGGACGCTGGAGGAACGGCTGGGGGTTCGGCTGCTCAACAGGACGACGCGGAGCGTCTCGCTGACCGAGGCTGGCCGCCTCTTACATTCCCGTGCCAAGCAGGCCCTGGGCGAACTCGACCAGGCCGTCGATGCCGTCGATGATTTCCGGGGCGAGCCGCACGGATCGCTTCGTCTCACCGTCCCCCGTTCGGTCAGCGTCAGCATCATCGGCGCGGTCACCGCGCTGGCCTCGACCTATCCCCGCTTGTCGGTGGAAATCGATTCCAATGACCGAATGGTGGACATCGTCGCCGAGGGGTTCGACGCCGGTATCCGGTTCGGCATCGCCATGCAGCAGGACATGATCGCGGTGCGCCTGAACCAGGCCTTCCACTTCGCAGTTCTTGCCTCGCCCGCCTATCTGGCCGGGCGGGACCTGCCGATGAGCCCGGACGACCTCGTCCACCACCGCTGTATCCTGTACCGGCTACCGAGCGGCGTTCTGACACCCTGGATGTTCGAGCGTAACGGCCAGATCAGCAAGACGAACGTCACGGGGTCGCTGATCCTCAACGATCAATCGCTCATGATCGAAGCCGCCCTGCAAGGTGCCGGCCTTGCCTTCGTTTTCGAAGAGGGCGCGCGGGCGCATATCGACAGCGGACGGCTGATCCGATGCCTGCCCGATTATCGCGCACAGTTCAGCGAGCTGTTCCTTTACTATTCCGGGCGTCGGCATGTGTCCGCCGCGCTCAGGTCCCTTATCGACCACTTGAAGAACCCGAAGTAGGACGCGGAGGGAAGGGGACGCTCGCACGCATCCGCCAGCCTAACGGAACCGGCTCCTCGCCATAAATCAGCTGATTGAGGTTGTGGTCTCGATCGCCATTCCCTTTCGCGAAAGCGCAAAGCTACCCGGCAACGAGCGACCGGACGCGATCGGCGACGGCGGGATCGACAGGGTTGTAGACGATCATGCCAAGATCGGGGCGGCCATCGACCGCGAAGCCCGAATATTCCAGCTCGATCGGCCCTAACTCGGGATGGCGGAGCCGCTTACTCCCCTCGCCGTGGAAGCGCACGTCGTTGTCCGCCCAGAGCGCCGCGAAGTCCGGGCTTGTCGCGCAAAGCTCGGTGACGAGCTGGCCGACTTCCGACACAGCACCGGCCCGCGCCGCATCGGCTCGAAAGGCGCCAACGACGAAACGGGCGGTGCTTTCCCAATCCTCCTGCGATCCGCGGATCCGGTCGTTGCAGAAGACGAGCCGCAATATGTTGCGCTCCTTAGGCGGCAGCGTGCCGTAATCGGTCAGCACGAGCGCCGCAGCCTGGTTCCACGCCACCACGTCCCAAGTCGCGGTCTTGATGATCGCCGGGCTGGCGATCATCATGTCGAGCAGACGTTGCAAGCGCGGCGTCACCGTATCGGTTGCCTTATAACGGACTTCGGGCGGGCGGCCGAGCGCCAGCATGAACAGATGCTCGCGCTCGGCGTCGGTCAGCATCAGCCCGCGCGCGATGCGGTTCAGCACGTCGGGCGAGGGTGCCCCGCCCCGTCCCTGTTCAAGCCAGGTGTACCAAGTCGGGCTGATGTTGGCGCGCTGCGCCACCTCCTCGCGTCTCAGGCCGGGGGTCCGGCGACGCTGTGTCGAAAAGCCGAACGCGTCCGGATCAAGCCGGCTACGGCGATCCTTCAGATAGCGGCCGAGACCATTGTCGAAGTCAGTCGCCATCGTCTTCCCGTTAGTAACTATAATAGGATACCCTCACTACTTTTACGGGATAGCGCGTGGATTGATATGGCTGCATCTGCCATGGAGAATGTTCGATGCGCGTGTTTCTGACCGGGGCGACCGGCTTTATCGGCTCCCACATCATCCCCGAGCTGCTGGGTGCCGGGCATCGCGTGTTGGGCCTCACCCGATCGGATGCTGGCGCTGACGCGCTGGTTGCGGCGGGGGCCGAGGCGCATCGGGGCGATATCGAGGATCTGGAAAGCCTGACAGAAGGCGCGGCCGCCTGCGACGGTGTGATCCACACGGCGTTCGACCATAATTTTGCGGACTTCCTGGAAAACTGCCAGAAGGATCGGCGTGCCATCGAGGCGCTGGGCGCAGGCCTGGAAGGTACATCCAAGCCGCTCATCATCACGTCCAGTACCGCCATGGGATCGACCACACTGGGCGAGCCGGCATCGGAGGATGTCTTCAATGCCTATAGTCCCAACCCGCGGGTAGCCTCCGAATTGGCAGGGGAGGCGCTGTACGGGCGCGGTATCCACGTCATCGTGCTGCGTAACTCTCAGATCCATGACACCCGCAAGCAAGGGTTGGTCAGCGACCTCATCGGGCTTGCCTGTAAGAAGGGCGTCTCAGCCTATGTCGGCGAGGGCGCCAACACATGGTCGGCCGCGCACGTTCTCGACACCGCCCGTCTTTACCGGATGGCGCTGGAGCGGAACGAGGCCGGCGCGCGCTACCATGGCACCGCTGAAGGCGCGATCAGCTTGCGCGACATTGCCGAGGCGATCGGCCAGACGTTCGGCCTGCCGTTGAGGTCCGTGAGCACGGACGAGGCTGGTGCGCATTTCGGCTGGCTTGCAGCATTCGCATCGAAGGACATGTCAGCATCTAGCACGTTGACGCGGAAGCATTTGGGTTGGCAACCCGAAGGTCCGACTTTGCTCACCGACATCTGCGGTATGACGGCCGCAGGCTGACGTATTCCTCAGTCCGTATTTATCGACGGGTACTCATGCGGCCTAGCAACGCCGCGTGGCTACTTCCAACCTTCTCGGAATGTCACTTAATGGGTTTTTGGGAAGCCGTTGGCCTCCCCGTTTCACCATCGCTTTCGAGAATGCTGGTTGAGGTCGTTACGCCGGAATGAGGCGTCACTCGCGCATGGAATGGCGAGCCATATCGACTGGAGCCAACAGTATGGAACTAGCATGGCTTCAGGGACGAGTGAGGGTGACGTCTGTGTCACCCTAGGGCGACGCAGACGTCACCCATAACAGAACAGATCATCCGAACGTCATGGGAGAAGGTGACGACATCCCGTTCCATGCATGACATGGCATCGCGCTCCATCGGAACGTCGGACGCGGTCGTCTCGGGCTCTACGGACCGGACGGGGCTTCGGTTCGGCGGCGAACCTGCATTCCATTCGGAAGCCCGGCTGTGGTGTAGGGGCGGGCGGTGGCAAAGAGTGCGTCCACTCTCGGGGTAAAGAAGCGCAGCCCGTGCTTCGGGATGAGCGTCGCTCGAAAACGACTCGGAATCTCCGAACGCCAATTGATCCTGTTAACCCCTTCGGCGTAGAACGAATGCGTTCGCCAGCAGGCGGACCGGGGCGTGAGAACCCTGATGACAAGTAGCCGTATGCCCGGCCCGAACCAGTTTCGGCCGGGAGGCGGACGTGTATGTCCAGGGCTTCGGCTTAAAGACGTCCGCGCTCGTCTTGTCACGGGTTCTCAACTTCCGGCTCACGGGCCGGCACCGCGCCTCGGCAACAGGGCGGTGCCGCCGGCTGGGAAGCCGATCGGCACCGACGCGAACGGGGACTCGCGCGTGGGTGAACTCATCGGATGCCGCAGCAGGCGGCTCGCCATCATCAGGAATTCGGCCGTCGTGTCCGCGACCATGCTGCTCGCCGGGTGCGGCGGCGGTGGCGGCGTCAACACGGCGGGCGGTGTTGCGCCGGCTCCCACCCCATCGGTGACGCCCACTCCGGTGCCCACACCCACGCCGACCTCGGCCGCGGATACGGCGGAGTACAGGGCATCGGGTGCAGTGGTCGGCATGAAGGCGGCCCATGCCTATGATCGCGGGATCACCGGCAAGGGAGTGACGATCGCCGTCATCGACACCGGCATCAATGTCGACGAGGCCGAATTCAAGGGCCGCATCTCGGCGGACAGCACCTCGTTCGACCAGAAGATCGCCCGCTGCGCCACCTGCGACGCCGAGATCGTGCGCTACGATCTGAAGGACAACAACGGTCACGGCAGCGGGACCGCGTCGGTCGCGCTGGCGGCCCGTGACGCCAAGGGCATGCAGGGCGTGGCGCCGGAGGCGACCCTGCTCGCACTCAAGATCGCAGGCCCGGACATGTCGAACGTCAGTCCGACGTCCGGCCCGGTACCCGAGGGCGGCGGTCCGAACTCGGCGCTCATCGCTCCCGCGATCACCTACGCGGTCGAGAAGGGCGCGTTCGTCATCAGCATGAGCTTGAACGGCTTCGCGGGCGGCCAGATCGCCGTCGACCAGCGCAAGGCGATGAATCTGGTGCGCACGAGTGACCGTCTGTTCGTCCAATCCGTATCGAACGACGTCGGCCAGGACAGCTTCGCGGGTCAGGTCACCGAAAACATGGTCGGCACCGACATGACCAACAAGGATTGGTTCCTGTTCGGCATCCGCGTCGATAGGAGCCTGCAGGCCCCCAGCGGCAACGGCACCCCCGGCGCGCTGGCGGACCGCACCCTCGCGGTCGTCGCATCGAACATCGACGTCGTGGGCAAGGACGGCGCCATCACGACCGTCACCGGCAACAGCTTCGCGGCACCTGCGATCGCCGGTGCGGCGGCGCTGCTCAAGCAATATTGGCCGCAGCTCGGCGGCAAGGCGATCAGTCGAATCCTGCTCGACACGGCCACCGATCTCGGCGCTCCGGGCGTCGACCAGCTATACGGAGTGGGGCTGCTCGACGTCGGGAAGGCGATGCAGGCGCAGGCGCCGGCCAGTTCCTTCGTCGCTGCGCAGACGGCGCTGGCGAAGTTCTCCTCGCTGACCATGTCGGCACCGTTCGGCGGCGCGTCCGTGATCGGCCGTACCGTTGGCGGCATGACCGTGTTCGACCGCTACGGCCGTGACTACCGGATGACGGCGGCGACCGGTGTCCGCACGCGTGGTTCGGGACTGCTGGCCGGCGGCATGCTCGCACCGGTCGACCCGCCGTGGCTGACGTCCGCCTCCACGAGCACCGACGCCCGTCTCGGCTTCACTTCCACCGTTCCAGACTATTGGCGGCAGGCCCGCCCGAACCGACCGGCGATGGTCTCGTTCTCACCCGCCCCCGGCCAGTTGGTGACGCTCGGTGCGAACGTCGTCGTCGGCGGTAGCGGGGGCGTCGCCGGATCCCCGCTGCGCGCGGTCGTCGCGGCCCCGATCGGTATGTCCTCGGCATGGTCCGGCAACGGCTGGTCCGCCGGCTTCTCGTCCGGTTCGTCGCGCGACGGACGCGCATCGTTGCGCTCCGCCTCCTTCGCCATGCCGTCCGGTTTCGGCTTCGAACTTTCCGATCTTGTCGAACGCGGTCGCGTGCTGGGCATGAGCCAGGACGTCGGTGTTGGACAGCGTGGGGCGAGGACCACCATGGCCTCGCTTACGGTGCGACGTATGGTCGTCGGCATCCCCGTCTCCGCACGCGTCACCGCAGCCACCACCAGGGTGGAGGGCGGATCTGACACGATGCGATTCACCGGTCCGGTCATCGGCACCGCCTTCGCGGTGGAGGGCGCACACGGTCTGTTCGGTGGTACCGCGACGTTCGGCCTATCCTCGCCGCTCCGCATCGAAAGCGCTCGCGTCATGATGCTGATGCCGGTGTCGTACGATCTCGTCTCCGGCACGCTGACGACCACGACCGGGGCCGTCGATCTCACCCCCGACGCACGGGAGCTGGACCTCGAGTTCGGATGGTCCCGTGCGCTGTCGCCTAACTCCTCGGTCCGGTTCGGCGTCGCCCATGCCTTCGATGCCGGACACGTCGCCGGTGCCGTCGACACCGCCGGCTTCGCGACCCTGACCATCCGCTGACCATACCCGATCAGAAAGGAAAACCACGCATGTCACCGACGAAACACACGACTCTAACGCAAGCCGGCACGGTGGCGGCCATGCTCGTGCTGTCCGCCTGCTCGGATACGAAGACGCCGAACGATGCGAACTTCCGCAAGGCGCTGGAACCGATGGTGAGCGACATCTTCTGCCGCACGATCCCGATCCAGCGCATGATCCTGAATGACGACCCGACGCAGCCCTTTCCGATCATCGTGCCGGTCGCTCCCGTCGAGGGGGCCGACCCGGACGACGTCCGGAGCCGTACGTTGGTCGAGGAGGCCGCACGCGAGGGCCTGCTGACGCGCACCGAATTGAACGCACTGGCGAAACGCGCCGACTTCACCCTGCCGCTGACCCGGCAGGCGCTGATCAGCTACACGCCGACCGATCGGGGCAAGGCGTACTTCCGACCGGTCGAGGCGAAGACGTCGCGCGGCATGCGCGCGTTTCCGGGGGTCTGTGCCGCCAGGGGCGAGATCGTCGACGTGGTCCGCTGGACCGATCCCGCCGACGCCTTGGGCCGCACGGTGTCGCAGGTCACCTTCACCTATCGGGGTGTCGAACCGTTGCCGGGCCTGCCCGAGAACGTGCGCTCGAAGATCACTCGGCCCGAGGAACGGACCGTCACGCTCGTACGAACGAACGACGGTTGGGACGCGCTGTGATGGACCGACGGGAAATGCCGACCGAGGATATCCCACGATGGTTCGGCACCGCCCTCGCCTCGAATGCCCGCCACGTCACCGTCACCGCCGCCATCGTCTGCTCTGCCGCCCCGTCGATGCGCTGAAGCGCACCTCCTTCCGACCTTCATCCACCATCTTCCGAAAGAAGCACGCCATGATCTCTACCATCGCCGTCCTGCTCACCACCGCCATGCCGATGCCGCCGGTCGCGCCCATCAAGCCGGCGGCTACCGGTATGAGTCCGTTGAGGATGGACGTCGCGGGCGTCCGGCTGGGCATGCCGATCGAACAGGCCCGCACTGCGCTCATGGCCGCGAACTACACCTGCAAGCCGTTCGGCAACGAGGCCGACTTCTCCGCTCGCGTCGCCGCCGAAGTCAAGGACCGGACCCGTGCACGCGGTCCCGTTCCCTACACCACCGCCACGATGCAGTTCGATTGCCGTGGGCCGAATGGCGAGGGCCTGACGATCCACTTCGCTCAGGTGCAGTCGGGCTCCATCGTCGACGACTTCTCGCTCCGCATTGACGGCAGGACGGTGGATCTGCCGGCGTTGCGCAGGCAGCTGGCGGCCAAATTTGGACGTCCCATGGTGGGCACCGAGCTGCGAGGATCGTGGTGCGACGCGGGCTACCGCTGCGGCGAAAGCATCGTCTTCAGCGAGGGGCCGACCGTCATCATCGACACCTCGGACGCCGTCACGATCAACGCCACCCGCGGCACCCGCGCCGAGAAGGCGGACGATGCCGCCGTCATGGCTGCGGCCGACCGGCTGGTGCCGAAGAAGGCTCGTGCGGCGTTCTGAATGGAGGGGAAGATGCGTTTGAAGACCCTGCTCATGACGATGGCATGCCTCGCTACGGCGGCAACATCGATTGCTGCGACTGTGAAGCGGAACGGACCGCTTCAAGCGACCACGATGCGCGACTGGCGTGCGGCGGGCATGGACGGGACCGGCTGCTACTGGTCGGCCCGGAGGAACGGGCCGGTCCTGTTCGCCGCCAACGGTCGGACGGGCATGACGCGAGTTGCCGGGCGCGTCGTCGTCCTCGAACCAGCAGCGGGCGCGCGAGAGCTGTTCCCCTTCACATATGACGCATGGCGGGCGCCAGGACTGAAAGTACGGATACTGGACGCCGCCGTCGTGCGGGCGATGGGGTACGAAACGGTGACCACCGACGCGACGTTGGTCGTCGATCAGCGAGGGCGGGTCACCAGTATGCTGGGTTCGATGATCTGTGGCTCCTGAAGTTGAGGAGTAGTATCATCAATTTCTCCCTCGACTGCTGAATGTTCGTTGTTCGTCAGGATAATGGGCGTTCTTCTGGCATCGACACGTCGCTCTTCCTGTCACTGGCAGACGATCGCTAATAGAATTATGACGCGTCACCCTCATGCGGCTTGTAGGAACAGTAGAGGTGGTGCGGCTGCATGCCGCGCAGGTGCGGTGCAACACTGGAGCAGTCCAAACACCCATCCTGGCGAACCGCCCTTCGCTAGTGACACCGGCGCGGCATCCGACGCTGGAGCCTATGGCGGAAGTCTGCGGCTGTACCGCGACCCCGTTACGACAACGGTCTATCATCCGATCTATGACAGCCAATTTTCGACGCATACTACAAGTGGCGAGCAGTAATATTTTGTAAGCGAACCCTGTTCTACGTCCGATATCAGCCAAGGAGGTTGATCCAGTGACGGTTAAACGAGCTTTCGGAAATGTATTCATCGCGTTGTGCATCGTCGTGCTTGTCTGCGGCGTCGTTGGGTTCGCATACGTCGGATTAAGGCAGGACAGACGACTTGCGCTATGCCTGCAAGAGATAGACAAGCAGAGAGACGCCCGCAGTGAGCAACGCCAGACCGCCGATGCGCCGGCTGCGAGTGCGACCAATCAGCAGCAACAGCCAACCCAAGCTCACCAGCAGGAAAGCCGCGCCTCCGAGAGCGGGCCGGGCAGCACCTCCTCGTGCCGTCAGTTTGGCAATGATGCCGGCATCGCGCTCAGTCGCGCTTCCTTCGACCTGTCGTTGCTCGGTTACCTGGCTACGCTGCTCTTCGGCACATTGGGGGTGCTCGGCATCTTCCTGAGCTACACCACCTCCCGAGACGCGCGTGACGACGCGCGTAGGCAGGCCGCTGCTCCCGGTGGAGCTGCGCCTGGCGCAGGGCCGGGAGCCGCGCCCTCCGGCTCCTGATGGTTCGCTGCGGTGGTTACCATCCGCCTCTACAACCGACCGAGCCCGTAGCGCTCGATGACCTTCTGATTCTTGCGATGTCGGAGCCGTCAATACGGCGGCTCCGATTATGAGTGTCAGCATTTCAATTCTCCGGGACTTAGTCCTCCGAACTTCACGAGACATTCCCGCTTCTACTCACGGCGAAGCCCCGACTCCTGATCCATCAGTCCTCCCGAAAGGATTGGATGCCTGATCGGATCAGGAAGGCGCCATCGGGAAGAGCGGCATGTCCCCGCATCGTTGCCATGTGCTCTCGTGGGTCACCGACATCGACGAAGGGCGTAGAGCCGATAGTCACGGGAAGCCTGTCGGCGGGGCACGCTCCGTTCCAGGCCGACACGTGCGTGTGGTCACCGATGATATCGTCGATCGCTTCGACCAGTTGCCTGCTCATACCACTGACGCCGGATCGGCGTGTTCCCGATACGAAAGTCATCTCCGTCGATCCGCTCGCGTCGCCAGCGAGCCGAAGTTGAATGTGATGACGGCCGGTACCGCGCGACCGTACGATCGCCTGCGACCAGCGGTTGTCGAACTGCTGAACCACGGCTCTGACCAGATACGAGAGATCACGCCGTATGTCGGCTGCGTGATCGGTCGAGCCGATGGTTTCCGGATCGGATAGGCGGTCACGCCAGTGCTCGAGGCTGGACAGGACGTCGTCGACGCCGCTGACCAACGACAGAGATCGAGGGAGGACAGGGCCGGTCAGCATCAACGTATCGGGAAGCGGTCCCTCGATCGCCCTTGCCGTTATCATGCACCATTCGCCATCGACCGAGACGTGCACCTGTTCCAGTTCACCGCGCGAGCCGACCGCTCGGATGGCGATGGCCTCGAACCCGCACTGGATCCGCCCTACGATGCGGCAATGATCGGTGATGGTCCGCTGTGCTTCCTCGATGACACGCATCACCCGTTCGCGGGTCGTCTCTTCGATGTGCAGCAGCCATTTGCCCATTTCCGGCTCCTAGATCGGTGTGACTCGTCGCGGCTGGGTGGATCTCGGCAGCGAGAGAGGTGCCCACATCCGGGCGACCGCGGCCTTGCGGCCCTTGGATGAGGTATGTCGCACCGACCGGCTCGTAGAGGGCGTGCGGATCGCTTTATGCCTTCGCCGAGCCGGTGGTCTGCATATCGGACGATGGGGCCATCGCCTCTTTCGTGGGTCAGCTCGCCTGGTCGAGCCGGGGCCAGGTGACTGGCGGTGCCTGATCGCCACGCTCCGCGATCGATGCCGCCATCACCGCGAGGAGCTTGTGCGTCAGCTTCGTCGAGTCGTACTGGTTCGCGAGATCACCCCAGGCCTGCCAGCGGTCGAGATGCCGGCAGAGCCAGTCGTAGAAGCCGTCACGCTGGTTCCGGGTCGAGAACCCAAGCGTCCATACCGTCTGCAGGACCGGCACCGGACCATCGCCACGCTTGGTGAGCACGATGGTCGGTCTGCCCGCGTCGTCGCAACGGAGGAAGGCGGCATCCCAGCGACGGGCCTCCCGCTCCAGCCGTTCGAGCCGCACTTCCCGATCCTCGGGGCCGAGGCCGAGTTCGCGGAGCATCGCGATCGTCGCAGCGGACGGCCGGTTGCGGCGGACATCGTAGGGCCGGGTCGCAGCCAGCATGAGCAGCACCGACCAGCCTTCAGGCGTGAGTTCACCTACGCCTTCACCATTCCGCGCCAGAACCGCTAGACCCGTCGATGCGAGCCAGAGGTGGAACATGCGCTGGAACAGCCTATTGCCTTCGAATAGATCGGCGAGCTGCTGACGGTATCCGGGCTCCCTTCGCACGGTGGCGGCGAGCACGGCGTGGACGAGTTCGAGCACGTCGGCCGGCGGCTCGCCGTTTTGGGTGGGCATGCCGAGGCGGCCGCACCATAGTGCGGAACGCAGCGATGGCCACGTCTCGCCCGTCGCGTCGTCGACGTAGACTGAGCCGCTCGACCTGCCTTCGATGCGATGCCAGTTGCCCCACGGCAGTTCGGGATCGATGTCCATGATCCTCACCCCCTCGTCCGGTAGGGATCGTGGCTGGACGCCGACGGGCCGGGATCGGCATCGCGCGGATCGCGTCCTTCCTCGATAGCCTTCAGCTGGGCGGCGAGGCGGACGCATTCGCGGTAGACGTAGGCTTCGGTCCTGTAGATCGGTTCCACGCCTCCGATGAGCCGCTCCTGTTTCTTCTGGCGGTCGTAGCTCGCGTCCGGGAGGACGTCGCCGATCTGATTGCAGGAGAAGCCAAACCACCATGCGTCGGCGTGGCCCTGGCCCTTTGCAGCCTCGTTCTCGTAAACCGTCTGCCTGTGCGATCGCGATACGACGCGTTCGCGCTTCTCCCGGCCGGACGGATGGCAGATCGAAACCTCTTCCGGTTCGGAGGCTCGGCAGGCAGCGGCGTAGTCGATTCCGCCGTGCACGCCGATGAGGAGATCATTGAGGGAACCGGTGCCGCGACCGAACATCGGATGACCGGGCGGGACCGACACGTATCCGGCGAGATACTTGCCGAGCGGCGAACGGCGCATGATGCAGCCGTAGCCGGTGGGCATGTCGGTCCAGCTGATCTTGTCCGCCTCCTCGCTCCACGGTCCCGATCCGACGGGATGCACCGCCGGCACGTGGAAGACGGCATCGACCTGAACGAGGTCGCCGCCGCCCGCCATCGTCCGGGTCATGGACCGAGGGGCGTCGGTGATGGTGATCTCGTTGCGGCTCTTCTTCGGCATTGGCATGTCTTTCCATCTCGTTGTCAGGCTTCGACGAGATGTGCAGACGTGGCTTCTTATCCAAACGATAGAGCGGATCAGTTTGCCAGGAACGAGGATCAGTTTGTCGGCGCCGTCGCTCCGATCACGGACTTGGCGGATCGGCTTGGCTTTACCGCTATGATCGCGAGTGAAAATTGTGAGGTTGTAAGTCGTCGCGGTCGGTGACCGAAAGTTTCGGTCGAACCCGGGAACACTTTTCCGATCGATCCCGTGAGCGAAATCAGGGCCACCCTTTCGCAGGAGGACGCGCCGCGAGTTTGGAGACGGGCCGATCCAGGTCAAGCGGATGGCGATGCTCACGGGCGTCAACTCGCGCACGGTCAGGAACCGGCTGCAGTCGGACAACGGCCCGAACGGCGCGGGGCTGGTCGTCCTTATGCGGCACTCCGAGCAGGTGACGACCGCGGAGCTGGCGCTTGTCAACGCGCGACTGACCGTTTGGCGGTTGCAAAGACGGCATGGCCGGGTTCTCAATGCTGTCGCATCCAACGAGCATGGTGCGGAGCCTGAGCAGGCATCTTCGTTCTCGATCGCTCGAGCCTCGGTCCGGCCCGGATATTGTCCAGCTGCGACGGTTGCCCTTGCGCGGCAGCTCCTCTTTGCCTGATGTTCTCGAATGATTTCGCTGGGAGGTGCGTCACGTGAAGGGGGTGTTCGAGATCAGCGGATCTTCGCGTTACGACGACCTAATCGCCGAGCGCTACCACTTCCCCAGCGTTTACTTGCGGGCTGCCACGGCCTGTGTGCAAGACTGGATTGTCTATCGCGAAACGGGTTCCGGCGGAGGTCGGAAGGCCTACGTCGCCACCGCATTCGTTGATCGGATCGACGCCGACGCCGCCTCAGCCGGCATGCACTATGCGCGCGTGTCGCGGTTCGTCGAGTTCGACCGGCCCGTTCCCTACCGCGATGACGGTGGGCGCTTCGCGGAGCGCATGCTGCGCGATCTCGAAAATCCGGCGTTTGCGGGACGGGCGCTTCGCGGTCGGTCCGTGCGACCGCTCGACGGGCCGGACTTCGCTGCGATCGTCGATGCCGGTCTGTCCGACACTCTGTCTCCACAGCGCGCGGTTCGTCTGGAACTCGATGCGGATCATATCGACTCAGCCACCGCAGCGCTGCTGTCGTCCGAGCCTTCGGAGCGGCGGGTCGAGCAGATGCTGGTCAACCGGAAGATCAGGGATGCTGCGTTCCGCGCCCACGTGCTCCACGCCTACGGCGACAGATGCGCCGTGACCGGTCTGCGCATGGTCAACGGAGGAGGAAAGGCCGAAGCGCAGGCCGCGCACATATGGTCCGTTGCGGACGGAGGACCCGACGTCGTGCAGAACGGCATCGCACTTTCCGCGACGGCGCACTGGCTGTTCGACAGACATCTCATCAGCATCGGGGAGGGCTTCGACCTGCTGGTTTCCCACAACAAGGTGCCGTCGGAGCTCGTCCGGCTGTTCCCGTCGTCCGGCGTGCCCATCGGGTTGCCGGAGGATCCGAGACTGCGGCCGCACCCTGAATACGTCGCTCGGCACCGTGCTCGGTTCATGGGAGACGCCGTCTGAACGAGAGCGACCGTGTCATCGCCGCCTATGACGCGGCGGCCGGGGACCTTGCAGCCCGCTACGACGGGCTGGCAGGAGGCGCCTCGTTCAGCGGCATCAGCGCTTTGTTCCCATCGCGCGGCCTCGCGCTGGACGTTGGCGCCGGTTCCGGGCGCGACGCCCGATGGCTGCGTTCGCTCGGCATGTCGGTCGTCGCTGTCGAGCCGGCGGCCGGCTTTCGCCGACACGCCTCCGCAAACCCCGACGATGACATACGCTGGGTGGACGACCGTCTTCCCTCGCTGGACCGCGTCCACAGACTCGGGCTCGGCTTCGATCTGATAATACTGTCAGCAGTGTGGCAGCACGTCGCGCCAGCGGACAGGCAGCGCTCGTTCCGTAAGCTCGCGACCCTGCTGAAGCCGGGCGGCGTTCTGGCGATCACGCTCAGGTCGGGTCCGTCTCCTTCCGACCGCCCTATGCACGCAACGTCGGCCGCAGAAGTCGAGGGGCTCGCGCGATCGGTCGGTCTCGAGATCCTGAAGGTCGAGATCGCCTCGGACCTGCAGGGTCGAGCGGATGTGACGTGGTCGTCGGTGACGATGCGCATGCCTGATGACGGAACGAGCGCGTTGCCGCTGATCCGCGGCATCGTGCTGGGAGACGACAAGTCGTCGACCTACAAGCTGGGCCTGCTTCGGGCAGTCGCCCGCGTGGCGGAACACGCCCCCGGTGCGGTAGCGCCCGCAGCCGGCCATGCCGATGCCGTGGATCTGCCGCTTGGCTTGGTCGCGTTGTTCTGGATACGCATGTATCTCCCGCTCGTGCGGCTGGGGCTGCCGCAGGCCCCGAATAATCGCGGCCCCGACGGGCTCGGCTTCGCGAAGAACGGGTTTCGTCGGTTGCTGGCGGACGGCGTGGACGCGTTGGACCTTCGCGTCGGCGCCGTATTCGATGCTGAGCGCGGTTCCGCGTTGGTGTCGGCGCTGTCGGAAGCCGCTTCGACGATTGCGAACATGCCCGCGAACTTCACCCGTTTTCCCAACAGCGATCGCCGAGTGTTCGAGGTGGTGCGTGGTGGTCGCTCGCGTGCGGGCGGGTCGGAACTGACAGTCGCCGGACTGCGGCGCTGGGGTGCGATCATGGTCCCGGGAGGACTCTGGCGCGCCCTGTCGCGGCATGGACCCTGGATTGATCCGATGCTCGTAGCGGAGTGGGCTCGGCTGACGCGCGGCTATGCCGATCGGATGAGCATTCCGGTCGAAACGGGCATTATCGAGGCGGCGCTGGAATGGCGGGAACCGGTTCGGACTACTGCGATCGCGCGACTGGCCGCGGATCGGATCTTGGCGGAGGGCCGGCAGATCGAGTGCGTCTGGACCGGCCGGCCGCTTTCTTCCGTCAGGCTCGATGTAGATCACTGCCTTCCTTGGGCCGCATGGCCTTGCGGCGACCTGTGGAACCTTGGGCCATGCGATTCCCGGGTCAATCGCCATGAGAAGCGGGACCGGCTGCCCTCGGCAGCGCTGCTTTCGCAAAGCCGTGAACGGATAATGCGCTGGTGGCAGGACGCCTACCTGTCGGATCCGGCACTCGCCGCGCGGTTCGGCAGGGAGGCACTGAGCTCGTTACCCGTGTCCGATGCTTCGGACGCCGCGGAGGTCTTCGCGGCTCTCGACTGGCGCCGACTGCGGCTCGCGCAGGACCAGCAGCTTCCGGAGTGGTCTCGCCAGTTGCAGGATGTGACGTGAAGGGTGGGCGGAGCGCATGAGCATCTCGTGTGCTGCGGCCCAGGACGTCATTTCTGATCTGCGGTTTCGCGGCGGAGACAGCGCCGACGCGGGATGTGGCAAGCCCTCCCCGAAACGTCGGATGTCTATAGAAAGCGAGGACACGTGGAAGATCATGATCCCACGACCGGGCAGGAAGAGGAGCTGACGATGCCGCGCACCTGGACGAAGACGGATGCGTTCGCGCATTTCGGCACGACGCTGACCAATGCACGATGGAGTTGGTCGGGCATCGCGCCTGACGGCTCGGTGGTGGCGCTGGTCCTATGGCAGGACGTGGTGAAGGCGCGCGACGGCCGCTTGACCTATTTCGACGACGAGGATCTCGATGCCGAATGGCGGCGACGACCGGGACACACGGAACGGGTGCGTCATCTCGCGATCTGCCGGGACCGGCACGATGGTCGTTTCCGAGCCGTGATCGCTCGCGCCGTGGACATCACTGCGGACCCGCGCGACATCGGGTCCTGTCATCCGCAGGAGGGCGTGTGGTGGAGACTCGATGAGTTCAACGAAGCGACCGGCGCCTTCTGCGCGCACGTCGAACGCTGATCCAAAGGGCAGCATCTCACAGCTTACCTATGCGCGCCGCGACATTCGGTGTCTCCGACACCCCATGCGTCGGCAAGCCGGGATACCGGGGCGACCGCCCATGCGGCAGTCCGTCGTCATGACTACTTGAACGGGTCTTTTGGAATGTGGGAAAAGCGATCGCGTTCACGCTGTTTGGCGGCTTCGTCACCGCGAAGGTAGGTCCAGCAGCGATTGAAGGCTTCCACGGCGGCGCCGGAACCCTTGAGGCTCAGGCTATCAACGGTCACCGCTCCCTTCGTCACCTTGAAGTTCGAGCTCTTCGCGAACAGCGGCAGGAACTCGCTGGCCGGGAACGCCGACATCAATCCCTTTCGGATGCTGTCCTCGGTGCCGATTGCCTTGCGGTCGTAATACGATCCGCCCAGCAGGTATTCGACTTCGTATTCCTCGTCCTTCTTGATCGACCAGTTGTAGTTGTCCACGATGACCACGATCATTTCGGGATTACTGAGGTAGCGGAACAGTAGCAGTCGCGTGTCGCCCGACCCCTCGTATTCCTCCAGCATGCCGCAGAAACCGCTATTTGGTTTTTCCGCATCGCTTTCCTGAGCGGAAATGTCGAAGCCGCCCGCAGTTCCAAAGTCGCGCGCCATCGCTGGCGAAACGACGGTCACCGCCGCAACGGTCGCTGCCAGCCAAAACTTCATCTTTTCCAAGGTTTCTGCCCCACCCATGAGTGAAGGCTCGCTATAGCAGGTAGTTGATCGGCCGCCAGAACTGGGCGATCAGTCCTTTGAAGGGCCCTATGGGGCGCGCGACGGGGGGATGGCGTGACGAGCAACAAGAATCTTGGGTTGGCGGGCGCCGCGGTGCTGATCGTGGGACTGTTCTGCCCGATCGTCACGCTGCCGTTTCTAGGCAACGTCAACATCTTCAACGATGGCACCAACCTGATCGCGTTGGTGCTGCTCGCTATCGCCGTCATCGGCGGCGCCATGGCGCTCAACGGACGCGAACACGACACGTTGTGGCCCGGTGTCGCGGGAGCCGTGATACTCGTCTACCACTTCGCCACCCTGCAGTACCGATTGTCCCAGATGCGCAGCAGCATGGACGAGTTGAAGGACAATCCGTTCGCTGGCCTCGCCAAGACGGCGGTCGGCGCGATTCAACTTCAATGGGGATGGCTCGTGCTCGCAGCCGGCGCAGGCCTGCTGGTCTATGCGGGCATCAGGGCACGTCGGGAGCTGGAGCAGCCACTGACCGCGCTTCCGGACAGTCCGGCGAAGACGGTCGCCGGCATCTCGACCCTGCTGGCAGTCGGCGTGATCGGCTGGACCATCGCGGGGGGCAGCATCAAGACGGCAGGCAGCGATACCGGCCAGAATGCGTCAGGCCTGTCGAGCACGATATCGGATGGCGTGGGATTGCCAAGCGTCGAAGCGGAAGGGCCGGGCCCTGAGGAGGCTGCGTATATCCGGAACAATCTCAAGCTCTACGGCCTCGAGACCAAATACTATGAGAGCATGTTGGACGGACGCGTTCCCGGTGTGGATTTCAAGATCAAGAACAACGGTGGCCGCACGCTGAACCGGGTGAAGGTCAAGGTGGTGTTTCAGGATTCACAGGGAAAGCCGATCGCAGAAGAAGAATACAGCCCGGTTTGGGTAGTTGAAAACAGCTATTCCAGCGATAACAATACGCCGCTGCGTCCGAACTACATATGGCAGAACGAGAAGGACCATTTCTACAACGCCAAAAGCGTTCCATCCGAGTGGGCGGAGGGGAAGGCCACAGCAACCATCACCGACATCGAGTTTGCGCCGCGTAAGTGACGATGTCCAAACTTGTCGATTTGCGGAGTCGAGCGTAAGCGGCTTCGAGGCGCAGCGACGCTAATGGGCTGCGCTGGCGAGATGCGACCAGCGAGTATGGACCGAATAAGAAGCTGTATAATCGGTGGAAGCGTTGGGGCGAGGCTGGCGTGTTCACGCGAATGGTGTAAGGTCTAGCTGCTGCTGGCGCCGAGCCGCAGACGGTCATGATCGACGCAACCTACCTAAAGGCATACCGCACGGCATCGAGCCTGCGAGTTAAAAGGGGATTTTGGCCGCATGAAGGACTGGCACCGCGTTGCCACCCCCTACGGCCGCTGCCCAACCGCCTTCTTCTCGGCCATCGCCCTCGCTGCCACCGTTAACTTCTGGCTGTGATCAACAAGTCCTGACCCTATTAACGGCAACCTCCCATATACGGGCACGTTGCGCGCCGAAGGCTACTCAATACGGAGCGAAGCGGCGATAGACGTTGGCGAGGCGCAGGCTCATAGCATGGGCGCTTACGTTAAAGCGCGTCGCGAGCTGCTTCACCTGTTGATCATCATCGATCGCGTCGACCCCGCCGCAGGCGTCTAGCATGCGCTTGGGCATCAGTAGGGATGCGGCGAAGAAGTTCGCCTCGATCTCCTCGACGTCCCTCGCCAACGATGACGCGTCGTTGCGATAGTTGACGCGATACCCGTGATCCACGTGCTCCACGATCCCCTCATGCAGCAGGAAGTGGCCGAACTCGTGTGCGATGGTGAAGCGCTGCCTGACGGCCGGATGACTGCCGTTGACCCCGATGATGCTGCTACTTCCGTTCCGGACCAGAAGTCCTGAAACGTCTTCGAGATCGCCCTTCTGAAGACTGATCCCACGGCGGTGGATCATGGCCTCCACTGGGACCGGTGGCGCATTGCCGATGCCGTCCGCGTCAAGCAGTTCGTCGACCATCCGCTCGATTCTGCCGTAACGGGCGCGACGGAACGTACTCACCGCGAAACACTCCCGCCGATGGGAGTCAATCGTGACAGAAGCGCCGTTGCCCGTCCGTCCCCAACTCGTACGTCAGTTCGAACGTCATGCTCGCCATTCACGGCACCGGCGATCAGCAGTTCACACGCATCCGTCTTCAGCGCTCTCGCGACATCCACCAACTGGTGCAGCAGTATCGCCTGCCCACCGTTCTCGATATTCGTGATGGAACTTCTGGAAAGACCGGTCTCCGCAGCAAGCATGGCTTGCGTGAGTCCGATGGCCCCGCGCCGCGCGCGGATGGCCGCGCCTACCCGGGCATAGATGTCAGCCGCCATGAACCATCTCCCGCATGCGGGGGTAATGAATCATGCCAAGTTGGAAGTCAAACACCTTGACGCGCCCGAAATCAACGAAATTGCTATCCTGGGCTGTAGCGGCATTGCCAATCTGGTTGTCATTATTCTTAACATCGCGTAAATCTGACTGGGAAGCGGCAGGAGCGATTCGGTGGCTGAAGATCGGCAGGATGACACGAAGCGGCCCTATCGCGTGCTGAGCCTCGATGGCGGCGGAACGTGCGGGATCTACACCGCGGCGTTCCTCGACCGGCTCCTCGACCAGCATGCCCGGCGGACAGGACGCGGCCCACTCGATCTTGGCCTCGGCTTCGATCTCATCGTCGGCACTAGCACGGGAGCGATCGTCGGCTGCGCCGCCGCGGTCGGCGTTCCCATGGCGCAAGTCGTGCGCCTGTACCGGGAACATGGGCGATCCATTTTCCCTCATCGCATCACCGGTCGCGCCAGCGTCCTCCACCGTGCGTTCGCCGGACGACGCTATGTTCGCGAAGGCGACAAGGCCCTGCGGCAGGCTCTGACTGAGGTGCTCGGCACCTCGACGATGATCGACGTCTACCGAGACCGTGGCATCTCGCTGTCCATTCCGGCCGTGAGGATGAGCAACCACAAGGCGTGGGTCTTCAAGAAGACCCCGCGCAGCGGCGTGCGGGACGACAACTATCCGCTCGTTGACGTCTGCATGGCGACCAGCGCGGCACCCATCTATCGTTCGCTGGCCGAGATCGACGAGCCGAACGGCTCCGGCGTCAAACAGGTGTTCGCTGACGGTGGCCTATGGGCCAACAATCCCATCATGGTCGGCCTGACCGACGCACTCACCGTTGCGGCGCCCGATCAGCCAATCGAGATCTTCTCGCTCGGCACTTGCCCCCGCCCCGAAGGAGAGCATGTGACCGGCGATGCCGCGCATCGATCCATGATGGAGTGGCGGTTCGGAGCGGACGTGGCGCCGCTCGGCATCGCGGCTCAGGAGTTCGCATACGACAACATGGCTAGGTTGCTCGCCAACGCGATGAGCCAGTGCGGCCGACAGGTCCGCCGCGTGCGCTTTCCCAATAGGGAGGTGCCGGCTGGAATGATGCCGTTCCTCGGTCTCGACGACTCCCGTGACGAGGCTATGGATCGCCTCGTCGCGCAGGCGCACACGGACGCGGACTTGACGCGCAGCAACTGCGACGATCCGCGGAACGGGGAGGGGGCGATGATCCGTGCCCTGCTCGACAATCTGCCCGATGCCGCCGGTCAGGCGCATCCTTCCCCCGCCCATGCGGCCAACTGAGGAATAGACCGGTGTTCGACTGCTCCAAGGACGTGCGCGCTTTTCACGACAAGAAGGTGGTTCTTTCGCAGGCGGAGCAGACCGCCATGCGTGACCGGCGCGATGCGAACCGCCGCCGCCTCCGGAAGGGACTGGCCGACAACGGCGACCCCGCGCCGATCGAGTTCGTCAAGCAGGGCAGCTACGCCATGAAGTCGATGCTCCAGCATCCGCAGAACGATTACGACATCGACGACGGGGTGTATTTCCGGAAGGACGATCTGGTCGGCTCACGAGGTGCCGCGATGTCGGCGCTCGACGCACGATGGATGGTGCGCGACGCATTGGACGACGGCAGCTTCAATGATGCGCCCGAGGTGCGACCGAACTGCGTCCGGGTGTTCTATGCGGCCGGATTCCACGTCGACGTCCCCGTATATCGTCGCGTCGATACGCACGGATCCTATTCTTATGAGCTGGCGTCAGGGTGCGGGTGGCGACGGTCCGATGCTCGCGATGTCACGGCGTGGTTCGATCGCGAACTGAACGCCAGCGGGCAGACCTATCTGCTACGCCGGCTGGTGCGCCACGTGAAGAAGTTCGCGCGAAGCCGGTCGAGCTGGTCCGGGCGCATCCTGAGTGGTTTCGGCATTACCGTGCTGGTCGTCGAGAACCGGCACCTCGACGTGGCGCGCGACGACCGCGCCGTTCACGAGACGATGCGTGCCATCAAGCAGCGGCTCGACTGGAACCTCGTCGTCGCCCATCCGGTGACGCCCGGCGACACCATCACCAGCGGCGATTCCGACGGTAAGGCTTCCTTCCTGCGATCCAAGCTGGACGAGGCCCTCGGCTGGATGGAGCCTTTGTTCGAGGCGGACTGCACCCGCGAGAAGGCGCTGTCGTGCTGGGACAAGGTCTACAATACCGATTTCTTCAGCGCCCGCTACAAGGAGGAACGCGCCGCGGCGTTCGCCTGTCGCGTCGGCATCGGGTCGGCCGCCCTCATGGCGCTGGAGGCACCCACCGCCGCGGCGGTGCTCGGCGCCGGTGGTGGACGGCATGCCTGACAAAGGCGTCCGCGGCCAGATGACCTCCGATGTCGCCGTCCAGCTCGTCGATGAGAGGCTCGCCGCCGATCTGGGGATCGTCCCGGAGCGTCTGGATGCGGGTCGGCTGCGGGCGGCTTATCCGCGCCGGGCCTTCGTCGATGGGTGGCGAATCCCCGTGGACTGTTCGGACGGCCAGACGCGTCGGGTCGATCTTCTGATCGGTTCGGCATTCCCCGCAGCATATCCCCGCACCGCGCTGGTCGACCGTCCCGACGATCTAGAATGGCCTCACGTCGAAGGCGATGGCGTGATGTGCCTCCTGCCGATCCACGCTGAAGTGGATGCCGGTGATCCGGCGGCCGTCGCCGTCAATCTGCTCGCCCGATCCGCCCGATTGATCGAGGAGCTGCTTGCCGGCGACATCGTCGAGCGCGACTTCCGGGAGGAGTTCCTCACCTACTGGTTCTACGGATCGGATTTCGGAGCACCGAAGGTGCGCAGCCTGCTCCGCCCCGGCGGACCGTCCCGCATGGTGCGGGTGTGGCGCGATCGGGCAGGCGCGATGACGGTCGCGGAGGATGCGGCGACGCTCGAGCGCTGGCTCGCCAACCTTTCCGGTTCCCCGCATGCCCGCAAGACCTGTCGGCATGAACCCGCAGCGCTGGTCTGGCTGCCGACGCCTCCTGTGCCGGCCGACTACCCGATCATCGGTGCAGACGTTGTCACCCTCGCTGCCACCGCGGGTCCGGGGGCTTCGGGCATTGTGGAGGAACTCGCGGCAGCCACGGTCGACAACGCGCTGGTCGTCTTCGGGGCGGAGGGGCGCGGCGGCGCAGGACTGATCGCTGTGGAGACGACCGTGGCGCATAGGCGTAGCGGCGCACGCGGCGGCACCGAACATCCGTTGACCCAAGGGTTCAGGGCGGCGCCTCTCCCTGCCGGCGTGGCCGCCTCGCGCATGTTCTCCGCGGCGCCGGTGCGGCGCCTTCAGGTCGATCGCGCCGATGCGAGATGGATCCATGGACGCGGCAGGGATCCCAGGATCGAACGGCTCATCGCGTCCACCGTCGTCGTGATCGGGTGCGGGTCGCTCGGCTCATCCGTCGCCGCCAGACTGGCCCGTGCCGGCGTCGGGCGACTGCACCTCGTCGACAACGACGCGCTGGCGTGGTCCAATGTCGGTCGACACGAACTGGGTGCCGATTGCGTCGGGTTCAACAAGGCGAAGGCGCTGGCCGAACGCCTTCGTCGCGAGTTTCCGCACATGGATGTGGCGGGGCACGATTTGGGCATGCACGTACTGCTCTCCCACCACGAGCGGCTGCTGATCGATGCCGATCTCATCGTCGCAGCGACAGGAAGCTGGGGAGCGGAAGGCGCACTGGACAGGTGGCATGTGGCGACAGGACGCAACGCTCCGATCGTCTATGGTTGGCTGGAGGATCTCGCGCTCGCGGCGCACGCCGTGACCATATCCAAGACCGGTGGATGCCTGCGCTGCGGCTTCGGTCCAACCGGTGTTCCGCTCCTCCCAGCGTTGGATTGGCCGTCGGGCCGCACCGAGCACGAGGAGCCGGCATGCGGCAATCACTACCAGCCCTACGGCGCGGTTGAGCTCGGTTTCGCGGTCGATCTAGTCGCGACGACATCCCTTAACGCACTGCTTGAAAGACCAGCGGAATCGGTCGAGCATGTCTGGCTGACCGCTCAAGCCAACACAGTCGCGGCGGGAGCGACGCTGGCCGAGACGCTGACGCGTCGTTCAAATCAGGTGCCGCCCGTAGGCGGGCTGGTCACCGCGCCCTGGCCGAAGGACTGCGAGCACTGCACGAACGCTATCAATCTGGCGGCTTGAGGGGGGTACAAAATGGAGGGGGCATTAATGCCAAAAAACATAGTGGTTTTCTCCGACGGCACGGGCCAGGACGGCGGCGTGCGTCCGGAGCAGCGGATGAGCAACATCTTCAAGATGTATCGCGCATCAAGGCCGGGCCCCGACAGCTTGGTCGATCCCCGCGATCAGGTCGTCTTCTACGATCCTGGTCTTGGAACGGAAGCCGGGGCCACGGGGCTGACTTCGGTCCGCCGCTGGATCGCGAAGCTGCTGTCGTCGGTGACGGGACGCGGCATCACCGCCAACATCGCAGACTGCTATGAATTCATCATCAACCACTACCGTCCCGGCGACCGCATCTGGCTGTTTGGCTTCAGCCGCGGCGCGTACACCGCCCGCAGCGTGGCGACCGTCCTTCGACTCTGCGGCGTCCCTACCCGCATTCCGGAGGGGGGCCTGCCCCGCTTCCGGCTGCGCGTGAGGGAGGTCGCGGATCAGGCGGTCATCCGGGTGGCTGAGCATGGTGCGGGCCATCCGCGCGCGCGATACGAGGCCGAGCGCGAAGAACTCGCCCATCGCTTCCGCATCGAACACGGATCGGACGTCAACGGCGAGGCGAACGCCGCGCCCTACTTCATAGGCGTATTCGACACTGTAGCCTCGCTCGGCGCGAAGGGGCCTCTGCGGATCGCGCTTGGTGCGGTTCTCGCGCTCTTGACGGCGGCTTCCGCCGCAGCGGCGGCGACGATAATCCATCGGCTGTTCGACACCGGCTGGACTGCCTCATTCATCGTCGCGGCCGCGATCCTCGTCCTGGTCGGGGCTTGGCTTTATCTCCGGACAGCCCTCAAGACTTTCAAGCCGTCCGCAGCGGGAGGACGCAGGACCTTCCACTTGGCGCAATGGAGCGGACGCGACTACGACAAGCTGCTTGGCCGGGCGGTCGTCTATGCGCGACATGCGATCGCGATAGACGAGAACCGTGCGGATTTCCCTCGGGTGCCTTGGGGGCCCGGCAAGGGCGTGGAACGCCGCCCGGAAGTCGATGGTGAACCGAAGCCGTTCGTCCAAATGTGGTTCGCGGGCAACCATTCGGATATCGGCGGCAGCTATCCCGAGGCGGAGTCGAGGTTGTCCGACATAGCGTTGGAGTGGATGCTGGAGGAGGCGCGCTCCGTGCGTCATCCGCTGATCGTCGACGATACCCGCATCCACCTGTTCCCTTCGGCGCATGGCGTCCAGCATGATGAGGTGGTGGGTATGTCCGACACCGTGCGAAGCCGCACACCGTTCTGGCTGCGTCGGCTCACGCGGTCGATCACCTGGAAGGTGCAGCCGCGCAACCCGAAGGACACCGCCACGATGCATCCGAGCGTGTCCGAGCGCTTCGCTCTTGATGCCGTGCCCCGGCAGGGTGCCGATGGACCATATAGACCCGATGTGCTGCGGACGCACGAGCTCTTCCGGGATCATTACCTATGATGAAGTGGCCTTTTCGATCACACTCCGTAGGCAGGCCGCCCCTCCAGGCGAGATCGTGGATGACGACGGCGGTCTTTCTGGTCGGGGTGACCGCATCGACCCCGACCATGGCTGGCCAGTCGGAACTGCACACCTTCCACTGTCTCCACGGATGCCCGATCGGAGCCGCCGACATCGACGACATCGTCGTGCGCGAAATCTACACCTTGGCATCCAACGACCTGACGAAGATGGCGGACTGGGTCGCCTACCGCGTGACTCCGTCCTCGATCGGACCGTCCGGCGAACGCAAGTGGACGGCGGATCCATGGCTCGATCCCGACGAGACGCTGGAACCGGGAGACTATGACGGCGCGCCCAAGGCGCTGGGAATTGACCGTGGGCACCAGGCGCCGCTCGCCGGTCAATCCGGCACGCCGTTCGCCGCCGACACCAACATCCTCTCCAACATCACGCCGCAGGGTGCGGCTTTGAACCAAGGGCTGTGGCAGCGGCTGGAGGCGCGGGAGAACGACCTCGCCCGCAAGGAGAACATAGGGGTCTACGTCCTGACGGGGCCGTTGTTCGAGCGTGTGCTCCCGCCGATGCCGAATGCCGACGAGCGTCACCGGGTCCCATCGGGCTACTGGAAGGTGATAGCGACGCAGGACGGTCGCCTCGCCGCCTTTATCATGGACACGGTCGTGCCGAGGACGCTCGACCATTGCGACGCCAGGGTGACTCTGGACGAGATCGAACTCCGATCACGCCTCGGTCTGTTCCCACGCCTCACGGCCCGGTCGTTCCGGAATCTCTCGTCCGAACTGGGGTGCGTACCATGATTTCGATCCCGTCCGGTGCGACGCTCCGCATCGTCGTCTGCCTGCTGCTGCCGACGGTTTCGAGCGGCTGCGCGACGGCGCCTTCCGCCGACCTGACGGGATTCGGCCGCGCGGCATCGACCCTGCAGACGGACACGGCCACGACCTTTGCGGAGGCCAATCGACTGACCCGATCGGTCGAAGTGGACCGCTTCGTCCGGTCCGGCGCGATCGGCCTGTCGGAGCGGCGCTTCCCGGCGGCTGTTCCACCCGAGGTCGCCGCCAAATGGCGCGGCGCACTCGGCGATCTCGCCCGCTACGGAAACCTGTTGGCGACCCTGACCGGGCGCGGGCGGGGCGGCGTCCAGACCGACGCCTTCCGCGAACTGGGTGTCCAGCTGAATGCGGGTCCGACCGCAGCCGGCCTCGATCCCGGCGTGTCCGCCGGATTCGCCACCCTGGCAGGCGCGCTGGTCGATCTCCGGGCGCAGTCCAGCGCTCGCGACATTCTTCGACGCACCGACCCGGAAGTCCGCACCCTTCTGACCGCGATGGCGGACGCCGTCGGCAGGAGCGATTCCGAGGGGTTGCGGGGCACGGTCGCCTCGAACTGGGTGACGGCGCTCTCTGTGCATCAGCGCGCATACGCCGCTGCCGCCACGGAGAAGGCTGATGCCCGTCAGCGACAGATCGTGTCCGACTACCTTGCCGGCATCGACAGGCGGGACGCGCAACTCGCGGCACTCGCCGGTCTGCGCGCGTCGCTCCTTGGCTTGGCCGACGCGCACACCGCCGCCGCCAACGGTTCGCGGCGCCCGTTCGGTGAGGTGCTGAAGGACATCAACGATCGGCTGGATAGGACGGAAGCCACCTACCGGGCGATCGAGAAGGCGGGAGACGCGAGATGAACAGCGATGATACCATGGCGGTCGGCCCCGGCGACAATCCCGACCTGCATGCGATGCACCGCGATCTCATCGCCCTCGTCCGTCGGCTAGAGGGGGCGATCGATTCCGCCCCGGACGCTGCCGCGATCGTCGCCATCACCGAGCAGATGGCGGAGGTGAACGCACGCGTGACCTCGACGGGCCGGGTGCTGCTCGCGCGGCAGACGGATGAGATTGCACGTCATGCCAAGGCGTTTTCCGATGCAGTCCCCGAGATAGAGAGGGAGATCGATGCTCTCCGGGACTGCGAGCGCATGGTCGCGGCTATGGCGGCGCTGCTCGGCACTGTCGACGAAGCGGTGCGCATCGCAACGGTCACGTGCTGATGAGAACCGCATAGGCTGGTCGAGGCGGATCGTTCGTGTTCAGTTGGAACACGACGAAGATTGCAAGCTCGGCGTCGTCGAAAAGAACGATCTCAGCAGCGGCGGTCATTCGTCGGGCGGAACTCATCGGTCGCCGTCCCGAAGGACGGACGGCAGTGTAGGGTTATCCGAACAGCAAGAATGTGCGAACGTCCAGCTTATAAAGGAGTGACGGTTCGTCCGCCATCTGCCCTAATCTAATGGCCTACACGTACCTTCTCGGGGTATCGACCGGCTCGCCTCCCGCCCCTTTTCGAAGGGCGATGCCAATGTAGAGTGGGCTAATGCCAATGCCAGGTGGTGCCAGTGAAGGGAAGGCGGGGTGGTGGAGCTGAGGGGAATCGAACCCCTGACCTCTGCAGTGCGATTGCAGCGCTCTCCCATCTGAGCTACAGCCCCGCCCCGTAACCCGACCATGGTCGGGAGCGACGCCAT